>OFFF01000142.1_pt1 | contig 56107 bp, 40 predicted proteins | sample 1521301 | NCBI WGS metagenome assembly OFFF01 (sample SAMEA3504101, study PRJEB24116) | mouse gut metagenome | biome: mouse gut; feature: mouse-associated habitat; material: faeces | place: Denmark | collected 2011
AGCCCAAGACAGTTCGGGGCGACGGCGTTAAAACTGGCGGAAGAGAAGCCGATGCGATTATTATAGAATTTAAGGTTCAGGATTCATCAGAGGAAAAGGAACTTTCCGATACCGTGGCCAGTGCCCTGGCACAGATAGAGGAGCAGAATTACGAAGCTGGACTGATTGCCAGGGGAATTCCGAAGGAGAGAATCCGGAAATATGGCTTCGCCTTTTGCGGAAAGAAGGTTCTGATTGGGTGAGAAAACGGCGGTTTTGATTTCTGCTTCAAAACCGCCGTTAGGCTATAGGAAACTCATGCAATGCTCTTCAGGCTTTTTGAGTCGATTTGATAAATGCTTTTGCACAAGCCCTGTATGTCCTCCTGACGGTGAGAGGTCATTAGGAGCGTGACTCCTTCTTCTTTGTTGAGACGTCCTAATAGTGATTGAAAATCCATTACGGTGTCAGGGTCGATTGCGTTAAATGGTTCATCTAGGATTAATAGGGATGGCCTTTCCATCAAAGCCTGGGCGATAGCAAGACGTTGCTTCATGCCTAAAGAATACTTGCCGACCTTAACCTGAGACGCAGGATTCAGCCCGACCAGACACATGGTAGCTTCCAGTTCTTCCCTTGTCACCTTCTTTAATATTCCGGCTATGATGGAAAGATTTTTTAGTCCAGTCTCATTGGGTAAAAATCCCGCATTATCAAGAATCACCCCTATGTCTTTCGGGAACTTTCCGTCTTCAACCTTTTCCCCTCTTACAATGACATTTCCATCATCTGGTCGCACCAGACCGCAAATCATTTTGAGTAGCACGCTTTTCCCGGATCCGTTTGCGCCTACGATTGCGCAGCTCTCTCCTCTCTGCACCTGAAAGTTCAAATCTGTGAACAGCACATTCCCCTTATACGCCTTTTTTACATGCTCTAGCTTTACAATAGTTTCTGACAATTCCATGCCAACTGTTTCCTCCATAGTTTCCGTTCTTTCCATGCTCTTTGCTCCTATTTACCCATCAATAAACTTTTCCGTAAAATCACGAAATGCCATCAGAAACGTCAAGCTTGCCACAACCAGATGAACCGCTAGTTGGACAGGCAACCGGGGCCGCGCACCGCCCGTTACAAAGTTTAGTATCATCCTACCCGTCAAGCCAGCAGGCAAAAGAGTAGAAACATACTAGCCTGTTTTACGTGTTTCTTCGAAAACATAATCCTTTCTCCTGTTCAATTCATCTGCCAGATAGAATAAAAGCAACAGTAGGAATGCCCAGTATGCTCCATAAAACCGATAATCCGTTTTTTTCTGCCCGAGCAATATGTAAGCGATATGTCCCCAAGGCGTCCATGCCACTACCGATTTCATTACCAACCTTACTGCCATAAGGTTCATCAGAGCTACCGACACGGTCAGCATCACACCTGGCATTGCATTTCCAACCACATCTAGCAGTATTTCATATAACAGAATCATGGCACAGACATAGCAGAGAATATTCAGGAATTGCATGATAATAATCCATATCGGATACCCGGAAGACACAAAAAGCTTCTGGGGGGCAACAGGCAGGGAGTGTCCTGCTATGAGAAGGATTCCTATATGGGACAACAATGCTGTCATAGAAAAAAGGGTCTTTGCCAGGAATCTGACAAAGAAGAACTCATTTCTGGTTCTGTATCTAAGCAGAAGAGGATATCTACAGGCTTCCTGATTTTTTCCGTTGGTCCATGCAAGACATAAAAAAGGGAACAACACCAAAAAATAGTTTTCATCTGTCATGGAATATACGACGAATTCGCCTATAGATGCTTCAGGCCAGCCTGTCAAAAAATAACCCAGGTGAACATATGCCACCGGAACAGAAAGAAAAATCTGGATAATCCATTTCTTGCCAAAATAGAACTCTCCACATTCTGCCTTAAGCTTTGTCAGCATAATGGTCTCCTCCTAAGTACAACGCCAATCCAATTGCTGCCAATGCTGTCTCATAGACTGGGACTGTCCAAAATCCCAGCGGATAGGCTCCTTTATAATAATATGTCTGTAATGGCAACAGATTCATTACCTCAAAGCTTTTTCCGATGAATGTGCTTTTGAAAAAAGAAGTGAGGATGGATGATGAAAAAATAGCGTAACAAAAGGGTAGCAACAGTGCCAGATACCTGTTTTTGACTACTGTGCTCAGTCCCAGCCCCAAAATAGCAAACACGGAACCCAACAGGGCAGCATGAAAGGCATACATCATACAATACAGGACAACATGCTCCTCATAGAAGGAGGGAGCAAAGAAGATATTGTGTCCATAGTATTTCCTGGCATTGTCCCAGTCCATATCCCCGAGCAACCTACAGACAGGAATCCAGGCAAGGGAGGGCAGAAGGATGGCCATAAAAGCAGAAGCGCTTACCGCCAGTGCCTTTGCTCTCAAATAGATTTTTCGGGAAGCTTTGAGTAGGATAAGCTGCCGATAGCCGCTGTCCCGATCCCACCGATAGGAAAGACAAAATGGAATCATGGCCACAATAGGGTAGAACACTGGTAGCATAGTCTTCATTCCTAAGAAAAAACAATGAAAATAATAAATCCACCATGGTTTAGGAAGTTCAATATCAGCATAAGAAGGCGGCAGATAGTCGCTGCTGCCGAAGGCGAGCATCGCCAGTGTAATGATACAAGCTATCCAAAAGGATTTGGAACAAAACGCTCTTTTTAGTTCTGCTCTTACCATGTTCTTTTCGTCCTTTCAGAAAATTGGGGCTGCACTAGGGATACAATCCCTAATATGGCCTCAAAGCTTGCAGACTTCTTGGCGATTGTCGCAATTACATGTTCAATTCTTTTTTTGACGTTCTCCATCTTCATTGCTTTCATCCTCCTTTCTGATAGGATTATAGCACAGAAAATCTAATTATGCCGTTTCCTGTCATAATTAGACTAAATAATTGTAATAATTTGGAATTTGTGGAATTAATGTTCTCTCATTCTTTGTCTTCTGTCATATATAGGAGTATAATAACACGAAATAAATTGCCATCGGGACATACTTTCATGCTTCCATTATATTTATGCACGATTTTTCTTACATTCTCCAGGCCGATACCATGGTGTTCTTTTGCCATTTTCGTAGTAAGCATCCTTTGGTGACTTTTTTCCAGTTTTCCATCATAGTTGTTTTCAATCTCTATTCTCAAAAAGCCCTGATGTAATTCGATATTTATATTCAGCCTCTTATCTTCAGTCTTTCTTGCCGCCTCAATGCTGTTCTCCAGCAGATTCCCAAGGATTACATTGATGTCAAAGGAATGCCTCATGGATTTTGGAAGCTGCACATTTACATTTACTTTACACTGTTCTTTCTTTGCCTTGTAAAGCATGTAATTCATTACACTGTCTATTTCAAAGTTTCCAGAAGATACAATTTCATTCGGATGTGTTATGAACTCCTGCATCTCGTCAATATATTCTTCAATTGCTCTGTTCTCACCTTTTGCCGCCAATATTTTCAGCTCATTCATATGGTGCTTCATATCATGCCGCAATGCTTTTACCTTTTCTTCCTCTTGGAGCATTACATCCAGTTGGTTTGCATAGCCATTAATCTTCTGTCGTAGCATTTTGTTCTCGTATTGATGAAATAAATTGTCCGACAATATGTTATATAAATAAATAGTAAAAAAATTAACTAGAATTAGTCCAAGGCTGATTATCACAATCCCTGTTCTTGTGCTACTCCCCGTATAGATTATGGCACAAAGCATCCCAATACTGCATAGTGGTACTAAAACAAGAGAGAGTATTCGGATGTTCTCTGTTTTCTGCCTGACGTCCACAATTTTTTCCATGATTTGCTCACAAACCAGTACCAGAAATACATCTAGCACTTCATAAATCTGATTGAAACCTATGCCGTCCTTATAATTTACAAATGGGAGAATAGTTGCCAGGCTGCATCCCATGTTAATAAGATAAACAGAACCGGTCACAAATAAAATCATTTTTAAAGATTTTGTATATGTCAGAACAGTCAGCCCAATTCCCAACAGATTGATGGTAATATTAATCCACATCATATGAAAGGCCAGATAAGCTGCTGTATTGATTATAAAAAACACACCATATGCCCATATATGCCCCATCCGATTACTGCAATCTTCATTTTTTTCACTTTTCAAAAAAATGTGGATAAATCTGCTGATTAGATAGATTCTAAATAAGTTTGTCGTAACACAAATAATAAGATTAATCATATTTATCCCTTTAGCAATCTTTCTCTCACTTGTTTTCGAAAAGATTTACTGATTGACAATATCGTATTATTATTCATCTCCACCATATCATAGGCATAACGTACTACATTTGTCTCGTTTATCACATATGATTGGTGAATTGGGAAAAATTCTTTGGGAAGTCTTTTTTTCAAATCCTTTATCACACCGTAGAATTCTTGTTCCGTCTTCATTGTTACTATTTTTATTTTACGTCCATTGCTCTCAAAATATATTATTTCACTATATGGCATATAGTAATAATCTCTACCATTTTGGAATTCGAATCTTTCCGAATTACTTTTAATCAGTTTTATCGCCAGTTCAAGAGAAGCATCTATCTGTTGCACAGTAATTGGCTTGACTAGGAAATCCATGGGTTGGGTTTTAAATAATTTTTGTGCATATGCAGAATGCCCGGATATATAGATGATTTGCATTCCCCTGTCCTCCATCCTGTTTCGAATAAAATACCCCACCTCTATTCCGGTCAGCTTAATCAGTTCAATGTCAAGAAACAACACGTCCAGATGACCACCTTGTTCAAGATATTTACATAATTCCTCTCCTGCTTGCCACACCTGAATATCCAACCTTAGTTTATTTTTTGCTGCATACTGCAATATCATTTCCTCGATTGATGCACAAGTATTTTTTCCGTCATCACATATTCCTATAGTATACATAATACACCTCGTATATCTTTTGCATTGTACCAAGCCACTTACGTGACAGCAAGTTCTAAAGATAAATTTCTCCTAAATGTCAAAAAAGTAGCAGTTTTTGTATTTATAGTGTATTGTTGAGTTACCTCTAACCAAACAATCACATGGCCCTTTTAAAGGTTACTCATTTTTGCATCACATACGAAGGAGGTTCCATTATGGACAGATATCTTGATTCTTACCGGGAGATGATCTCCCTGCGCGGCCTCACAGGCCATACCCTCAAAGGTTATTGTACCATATTTTGAGGACTTAGCCCAAAGGCTTTTTGAAGTTTTTTGGTTATTAAGTTGACATAAAGTTATATAAAGTTATATAATACAAGAAAAGTTATATAAGGTTATATAAAGAACCACAAGTTATATAAGGAGCATGTTCATGAATAACCCGTTTACCTTATCTTTCGGAAAAAAGCCGCTGCAATATATTTCACGTATCTCACAGACCAATGAAATCCTTGAAAATTTCAATGCATCCGAACCGCCCAATCAGATTTATATGCTCACTGGCGTCAGAGGTTCCGGGAAGACTGTGATGCTCGCAAGCGTTGCCAGTGAAATGAAAAAGGATGAAAGCTGGATTGTGCTGGAACTGAACCCTACCAGAGACCTCCTCCAGAGCCTGGCCGCAAAGCTATACAGCTTGCCGGAAATGCATCCTTATTTTATCCAGGCGAAATTTGATTTTTCCGCATTTGGGTTGGGGGTGGCATTGGAAAATGCCGTTCCGATAACGGATATCGAAAGCGCGATTGAACTGATGCTGGCAGAAATCCAAAAGCGAAACAGAAGGCTGCTGATTACCATTGATGAAGTCACGAACAGCGAATATATCAGGATATTTTCCAGTGCTTTCCAGATTTTTCTGAGACAGGGTTATCCTATCTTTCTGCTGATGACAGGATTATATGAAAATATTTATGATTTACAGAATGAGAAATTGCTTACTTTTTTATACAGGGCACCTAAAATAATGCTGGAATCATTGAACTATACTGCGGTCAGAAAAAAATATATGGACATTTTTGGCCTGGATGTAGAGACGGCAGAAAAAATGACCAGTCTGACCGGAGGATATCCGTTCGCGTTTCAGGTGCTGGGCTATCTGTTCTGGGAAAACAGGGACAGCAAGACGATGGAGGAGATTTTGCCGGAGTACGATCAGTATCTTGAGGAGTATGTGTATGGAAAAATCTGGTCTGAACTCTCTGATTTGGACAGGCAGATACTGGGCGTGATGGCCGAAAGCGGAGAGACCAGGGTCAAAAACATCAGAGAACAGATGGGGATGAAGCCGGGGCTGTTTTCTGTATACAGAGACCGTTTGAAGCGGAAAGGGGTTCTGGATACGGGCAAGTATGGGGAGGTTTCCTTTGCCCTGCCGAGATTTGCAGAGTATGTCCGGATGCAGATGATAATTTAAAAAAGGCTTGACGGACTGGGATATCAGGGCGTAATCGGGGCATTTGATAAGCGTACAATCATAGAGCTTTCCGGCGATGTGATTAAAGAGATTGCACAAAAATATGAGAATGTGCAGAAAGGCGTTGGTGATATTATGGGCGGAGCATTGATTGAAACAGAAGCGCGAAGAATTTTGAAAAAAGGCATGAATGAGGCAAATAAGGAAACCGCCCTTGCGGCAGTTTCCCCATGAACCGGAAATTGCCGCTAAGTGGTGAATGCCTTCAGCTCCTCCAGAAATTCCTGATATTCGCTGTCAGACCAATAGAATGTGAGTTCCTCCTTTGTGTATTCGTCTGGCGCATAGCGCATGAAGTTGCTGCCGATGTCATATCCGAATCTTCTCAGTACAGCCTCCGCGAATTCCCTGAAAAACATCCCAATCCCTGTTATGACATTTCCGTCTTCCACGATGCCTTTGTGCGTGAAGTTTTCCTTTTCCACAAAGTCAAAAATGTCCGCCATCTGCATGAAAAAGCCGGAAGTAAACTTCTTGCCCGTCAGGATTCTCGCCTTAGATAATAAAATGGGCGAGGATGAAATGGCCGCGAAAACGATGGCCGCCCCGGCTCCCCTGCTGATAAATGCAATCAGCCTGTCATCGAACAAGGCGGGCAGCGGATTGATTGTCCCAGGCAGAATCACGCAATCATAGTCTGCGATCTTTGCGTCTTCCCTGCCAGTCCCTGAAAACTTCTGACAGAAATCAGCGTCACGCTTCCCCGGAAGGCTCCGGCGTGACAATGATATTATCCGCCATGGTGAACACGGCAGTAGTCCCTTTGTAGCAGCACCACTGGGGCATCTTCTCATATCTGTGCGCAATCAGCCGGAAAGCTCCGATGACCTCATGAACCGGAAGGGAGAAATCCTGTCTGGCAATCTCCCTGGCACAGGGCTTACAGGGAATCGCAAGCTCCGCGGTCAGGGTCAGGTGGTCTGCGTCCTTCCCTGTGTAAAGCTGCAGGGACTCCGGAAAAATGATGCCTGACCGGTGATGGGAGAGGAAGCCGATGGTGATTTTTTCCACAGCCGTCAGGCCGGGGAGCTGCCCGCTGACATCCAGATCCTCCAAAGTCCCGCGCCATCTGCCGTCCAGATAATCCAGCGACCCGCGTGTGGGCTCCAGAAAATCCCGGACACCGTTTCCGCAGAAGACAGGGCGGGGATCGAATTTCGTGTTGCTGGACAGGGTGATTCCCGGAATGCCAAAGAGGTATTCTCCGGTCACCCTTTCGCTGCAGCGCCCGTCAGGAAGGAAAAGCCTGGCGGAGACAATGGTGTCCCTGCACAGTTCCAGAGGTTCGGAGTACAGGGCGGACTGGCTGGTGGGCTCTGTGTCGGTTTCTGATTCCGTGTGGGCCGGAGCGCAGTGTGCTTCAGCCCACGAAAGCATGGTGTAATGAATCGTGCCGGAATCCCGGGCCTGGGAGGTCAGCTGAATCCTGGCTGTGGATCCCGCCGGGAAGATACAGGACGCAGGCTCCAGAACCGGTGCCCTGGGGGGAACCTGGAGAACGGAATTCCCATCGTGGCTTATCGGTTTTCCGCTCTCCTCGGAGCGCTGCCCGGAGAAAATGACATTTGCGTCAACAAAGGTTCCCAGCTTCAGGCAGATGCTTCCGTTCTCCGGACAGATTTCCAGCCCGTCTGTGCCATGGGAGGACAGCGTCCCTGTCTCCACCTCAAAGCCATAGGAAAAGCCCTCATGTTTCAACAGGACACGTTTCCCGTCCAGCGCCTGGAGAACGGGAAGATAGTCGAATCGTAGGCGATAGTTCCCGGCCAGAACCATCCGGTCGGGATACAGGGTAAAGCATGCGGACGGCTGCCCAGTCTCCGGTTCTTCCAGGCTCGCCTGGGCCGTGATTTCATCCAGGGTCCGATAGCGGATCAGGCCTGTCGGTTCTGCTCCCTTTTCATCCAACAGCCGGATAAATGGGCGCTGACCAAACTGGTCAATCCATATCTGGGGAAACAGCACCGGAAGCGCGTCGAAGTTGCTCTTGGCGCAATGCATGGGAGCGTCCAGATAGCGGGAGGGATAGTCCTGGCGGTACAGGAAGAAATCCCGGATGCGCAGATGCCCCTCTTCGCCCAGGAACCCCGCCCGGTAATTGCTGCAGGCGTACCACTGGGCGGACAGATTCCGGCTGGCATCCCAGTCTCCGGAAGCCTGGAAGGTCATGGGCGGGGTCAGCTTATGGTTGCCGGAAAACCACGCCGCGCTGTCAGCCATGGTCTCCACCCGTATCTTGCCCTCCGCCAGCAGTGATTCCAGCTTTTTTAACTGGGGCTCCATGCCGGGCTTTATGTTCTCCCAGAGGAAGTTGTTTTCCTGTCCCACATGGGCATAGCCGGTGCCCAGGGTATCTTCTTCCGTGAGGCAATTGAAAAAGTAGGAGATCCACCTGGGATCGCGCCCAATCAGCCAGGAGGGCTCCAAAGTATAGACCCCGAAAAGGCCGGGGCGGACATCCTGTTCGAAATTGTAGATGGGATCGGGGCCCAGGAGCCGGAACATGGGGACGTTCAGCTGGCCCTCGGCTGTGTTGGCGGGAATGTTCTCGTTCTTGCGGCTGGGGTAATAAATGCCGTTGGGGAAACCGCCCCAGAGGGTAAAGCCGTCCGTCCCCATCTGATCCCGGCAGATGGCGCTGCCCAGGATGCCGTATTTTTCCGCGGCATAGGAAATCGTCACGGTATCCAGCACCCAGGAACCGATGGTTCTGGGATAGAAGCCATATATCTCCCGGAAATCCGCCATGTAGGCATCCACCAGCCGCCGGCGTTCCTCCGGGGCATAGCCGATGCTGTAGGCGCTGTTCACCCGCTCGTCAAATTCCTCGCTCTGTACGCCCCGGAAGGGAACGCCCGCTTTCCGGCAAAGAGGTTCCGAGATTTCCCACCAGGCGGAAATCTCGTCTGTTTCGGCAGTGTAGGTTCTGATCAGCTCCTGGTACCGGGAATCCAACAGGGCATCGTATTTCAGTGCATAGGTGGCCGGTAGACCGTACTGCCGCACCAGGGTAATCTGGTTTCGGACGGTCTCGAAATCATCGGGGATGAATACGCTCGGCTCCACATGGGACATGCGGATGAAATTGTAGATATTGACGATAGGTTTGTTTCTCATGTCTGCCATTCCTTTCGGCGGGGACTTTCGGGCTTTTCCCTGCTATGAAGATAGTCGCACTATGCAAGTGCCTGACCGGTTAAAAGTTTGCTACATTATACTATGAAGAAACGAAGATTACAACAGCTTAGGGAAACTCCTTTCCCTGAAGTTCAGATGATGTAGTCGTAACTGTCATTGTCCTGACGTACCAGGTCGGCCACGGTGACCTTGTCCAGGTAGTCGTTGATTACCTTGTCCAGTCCTTTCCACAGGGGGAGAGTGCGGCAGGCCGCCATCCTGGGACAGGAAGGGGCATCCTCTTCCAGACAGGAGACAGGCGCCAGGGACTCCTCCGTGAGCCGCAGGATGCTGCCCACGGTGTACTGGTCGGGAGATTTGGTCAGCTTATAGCCGCCGCCCTTGCCCCGCAGCCCGGTCAGGAACCGGCCCTTTACGAGAAGCTTGATGATGCTTTCCAGATATTTTTCGGAAATCTCCTGTCGGGCGGCGATTTCCTTCAGCGGGATATAGTCGTCTGTCTGATGCTCCGCCAGGTCTATCATCACCCGGAGCGAATAGCGCCCCTTTGTAGAAATCAACATAAAAATCCCATACCTTTCTGCGGTATGCGGTGCTTCGATGCGCAGACTGCACCGGATATCGCTGTAAAAATGATTTCTGAATCTTTGTCCATAGAGCGATAATCTACCATGCAACTGGGCCTGCCGGCAAGAGGTGCCGGGGCGATAGCGGCAGATTTCATTGTCCATGAGTATGCTTTTGGCTTTTGTAAACCTATTATACAACATGGTTAATAGGAAAATCAATGGAAAAATCACCTGATTTCTGTTGACAAAACCGGTAAGCCGCCATATAATCATATCAACCTACTTAAATTATAGGTATATCAAGAGGACAAAGACACATAGTAGTGCGGAACTGGAAACAGCATAGGCCGGAAAGGTACTTTTATGGCCTATGCGGAACTGGAAACAGCATAGGCCGGAAAAGTACCAGATTGAATTACAGACGCACTGCGGCTGGAAGTCAATCTCCGGAAAGGTACTTTTATGGCCTATGCGGAACTGGAATAGGAGAACGAACATGAGCAGAATCTACACATCCGCCGATCAGCTGATTGGCAGAACCCCGTTACTGGAACTGGTTCACATCGAGAAGGAGGAGGGCCTGGAGTCCAGAATCCTGGCAAAGCTGGAATACTTCAACCCGGCGGGCTCCGTGAAGGATCGCGTCGCCAAGGCAATGATTGACGACGCCGAGGAGAAGGGCCTGCTGAAAGAAAATTCCGTCATCATCGAGCCCACCTCAGGCAACACCGGCATCGGCCTGGCCTCCGTGGCTGCCGCCCGCGGCTACCGCATCATCATTGTCATGCCCGAGACCATGAGCGTGGAGCGCCGCCAGCTGATGAAAGCCTACGGCGCGGAGCTGGTGCTCACCGACGGGGCGAAGGGCATGACAGGTGCCATCGCCAAAGCCGAGGAACTGGCCAGAGAGATTCCCGGCGGCTTTATCCCCGGCCAGTTCGTGAATCCGGCCAACCCTGCCGCCCACAAGGCCGCCACCGGCCCCGAAATCTGGGAGGACACCGACGGCCAGGTGGACATCTTCGTGGCAGGCGTGGGCACCGGCGGCACGATAACCGGCATCGGACAATACCTGAAGGGCCGGAACCCGGATGTAAAAATCGTAGCCGTAGAGCCGGCGTCCTCCCCTGTGCTGAGCAAGGGCGCTTCCGGAGTCCACAAAATCCAGGGCATAGGCGCGGGATTCGTGCCGGAGGTGCTGGACACGAAAATCTATGACGAAATCATAGCGGTAGAAAACGAGGATGCCTTTGCCGCTGGCAGACGCGTTGGCAGAAGCGAGGGCATACTGGTGGGCATCTCCTCCGGCGCCGCTTTGTGGGCGGCCGTCCAGCTGGGCAAGCGCCCGGAAAATCAGGGCAAGACCATCGTGACGCTTCTGCCGGATACGGGAGACCGCTATCTTTCCACCCCGTTGTTTTCAGAATGACGAATTCAAAATGATGGTATAACGTTAGTTCCTTACCGTTGATTAGTCCGGCGGGCTCTCCCATCTCAGACTAAAAACGGTAAATATGTCTTGTGCCCCGGCGGACGATGTGCTAGAATCGACCCAAAAGCAGCCCGGTTTCAGAGAAGAGGCTGCGGAAGGTGGGGACGGCGATGATTGAGGTCTATTATGCGGAAGACGACCAGGCGATATCCTCTGCGGTAAAGGAATATCTGGAACGGCGCGGCTATCGGGTGACGATTTTTTCCACCATAGCTGCGGCGAAACAGGCCGTGGAACGATCCCTTCCGCAGATTATGCTGGTGGACTGGAACATGCCGGACGGCAACGGGAGAGGCCTGTGCCAGTGGATTCGAGCGAACTGGAAAGAGCTGCCGGTGATATTCCTGACGGTGCGGGGGGATTCCCGGGACATCGTCTCCGGCTTTCAGGAGGGCGCGGACGATTATGTGGTAAAGCCCTTCGAGCTGGATGTGCTGCACCAGCGCATGCTGGCCTTGCTGCGCCGGACGGGGGACGTGGCGAAGCAGTATCTGTCCTGTGGGCATATCGCCCTTGACCGGAAACGGGTGGCGGTCACCTGTGAGGGGGAGGAGGTCTCCTTAAGCCAGTCGGAATATCAGCTGCTTCTGTACTTATTACAGAACAAGGGGAGGACGGTCACCAGGGAAAAGCTGCTGGAGCATGTCTGGGATGTGAACGGGAATTTCGTCACCGACAACACCCTCACCGTCACCATGAAGCGGCTGCGGGAGAAGCTGGGCCAGCCGGAGTGCCTGAAGACGGTCAGGAGCGTAGGGTATCGAATAGAAGAATGAAAGAAGGAGCCAGGGCATTTTGCGCCACGTCATGAAAGACGCCGCAAGATGTCCCGGCTTCTTTTTGCCGGAATGGAATAAGTGCTTTTCGGATGGAAAGGATAAGAGACAATACAGCGGGAAACGCGTGTTATCGGTTGGAGGATAATTGATGAACGACAGAAAGAATGTGAGTATGGCGGTGGGTTTCGTGCTGGCAGTGAGCCTGATTGCCGCATCGCTCACGGCAGTCTTGTGCTGGCGGTATTACAGCCGGGTGCAGTTCCGGATGCTGGGGGAGGTTTGCCGGGAGATTTTACAGCAGCAGCCGGAAGCGGAAGGGGCTGTGGCCGCCGCTTTAAGGACATGCAGCACCCAGGTGCAGAACAGCGAGACCGGGCCGCGAACAGAGCCGGACGAGTCCGCGCAGACCAAGTTCGGACAAAGCGCCATATGTTCCGGAGAGGACTTCCTTATGGCATATGGCTATCAGGAAGGGGATTTCCTGTGGGCTGGCCGCAGCGGCCAGGTGCCTGGCATGATAGGATTCCTGGCGGGAGCCGCCCTGTTCCTGGTGACGCTGCAGGCCGGGCGGCGGAGAGAGGCGGCGCGCATCCAGTCTCTGACGGAATATCTGGAGAACGTGAACACAGGAGGAAAAGGGCTCCTTGTCCCGGAGGAAGATGCCTTTTCGGGGCTGCAGGATGAAATCTACAAGACGGTGACGGCCCTGTACCAGACCAGGGACGCGGCGCTGCGGACAAGAGACAATTTTGCGGAAAACCTCTCCAACATCGCCCACCAGATCAAAACCCCCATCACGTCCCTCTCCCTCTCTGTCCAGATGCTGAAAGACCATCCCTCCCCTGCGCACCTGGAACAGATAAGCCAGCAGCTTTCCCGGCTGACCCGGCTGGAGGAGGCGCTGCTTCTGCTCTCCAGGATTGAAGCGGGAACGCTGCCTCTGGCAGCGGAACAAGTGGACGTGTTCACGCTGCTGACCCTTGCGGGGGACAATCTGCAGGAACTGTTCCGCAAGGCCCAGATAAGCCTCCACATACTGGAAGCCGGGGAGATAGCCATAAAGGCCGATTTGGAGTGGACTATGGAAGCGGTGATGAATCTGATGAAAAACTGCCTGGAGCACACCCCGCCGGGCGGCAGGGTCAGCTGTGCCTATGAGCAGAATCCCCTCTACACCCAGATTCGCATATGGGACAGCGGCAGCGGATTTTCGAGGGAAGACCTGCCCCGCCTCTTCGAGCGGTTCTACCGGGGGGCCGGGAGCGGAGGCATCGGCATCGGGCTGTCGCTGGCGAAGGAAATCATCCAGCGCCAGAACGGGACAATCAGCGCCCGGAATCTGGCGGAGGGCGGTGCCTGTTTTGAAATCCACATGTACAGTCACTGACCTGTCACTTTATTTTGCTATACTGGATACAGGAAAGCACCATTCGTTCGCAGTGGAACCATGCATCAGACGGCATCCCCATGCATGAAGGGCTTGGGCTGTCGGGAAAGTGCATACAAACCGAATGGGCAAGCGGATTGCCTGGAGGCTGCACATAGCCTAAATGAGCAAGCGGATTGCCTGGAGGCTGCACATGACCCGCATAAGCATGCGGTCTGGTACATGGCTGTCTTGCCGAAAAGCCGAGAGCTCATTCGGACTATGCGGTTACGCAGGGTAGATTTCCGGATTTTTACAAGAAAGCAAAATGGAGGGTAAAATGAATATTTTACAATGTAAAAACGTAAGCAAGGTATACGGCTCCGGCGACAACAAGGTGGTGGCGCTGGACAAAGTCAATCTGTCTGTGGAGAAGGGCGAGTTCGTGGCCATCGTTGGCGCGTCCGGCTCCGGCAAGTCCACGCTGCTGCACATCCTGGGCACGGTGGACAAGCCTACGGAGGGGACGGTCACCATCGAGGAGACGGACATTTCCGCCCTGAACCAGACCCAGGCCGCCGTCTTCCGGCGCAGAAAGGTAGGCCTGGTCTATCAATTCTACAATCTCATTCCCACGCTGACCATACGTAAGAATATCCTGATGCCCCTGTTGCTGGACAAGAGGAAGCCGAACCAGAGCTACTTCGCACAGGTGGTGGAGACGCTGGGCCTGGAGAGCAAGCTGGAAGCTCTGCCGAGCCAGCTTTCCGGCGGACAGCAGCAGCGGGCAGCCATCGCCAGGTCGCTGATCTACCGCCCCGCCCTCCTGCTGGCGGACGAGCCCACAGGCAACCTGGATCAGAAGAATTCCAGGGAAATCATCGACATGCTGAAGTTGTCCAACCGCAATCTGAACCAGACCATTCTGCTGATCACACATGACGAGAAGGTGGCGCTGGAAGCAGACCGCATCATCACAATAGAAGACGGACATATAGTTGGAGACAGAAGAACCAAAGGGGAAAGACCTATTTCCGAATGCACAGACATGAGCGTTGATTGTGTCTGACAGGCGGGATTGGAATTAAGTCGGAACAGGAGAATGATATGTGGAAAGACTACTCATCAAGTTATATCAAAAACAACCGGGCGTCCGGGATATCCGTCATGGTGGCGGCGTTCATCTCGGCCCTGCTGCTGTCTTTGCTGTGCAGCATATTCTATAATATTTGGGCGTATGAAGTGGAGCGGCTGAGGCACGAGGAAGGAGACTGGCAAGGGCGCATCACGGGAGATATAAGCGAAGAGGCGCTTGAACAGATACGGAATTACGCCAACATAGAAAGCGCCCTCATCAACGAGACCTTATCAGAGGGACAGAATACAGTGGTGGACATCACTTTCCGCCATATGCGCAGCATCCTCACGGACATGCCCAGAATCGCCGATCTGGCGGGGCTCTCTTCCGAGAGCGTGTCCTACAATTATGCCCTGCTGAACCTGTACCTGATCCGCGACCCCAACGACCCAGCGCCAAGGATGATTTTCCCGCTGTTCCTGGCGGTCACGGTCATGGCCTGTTTTTCGCTGATCATGATCATCCACAATTCTTTCGCGGTGTCCATGAATGCCAGAATCCATCAGTTCGGAATCCTGTCCAGCGTCGGTGCCGCGCCGGGCCAGATTCGGGCCTGCCTGCTGCAGGAAGCCGCCGTGCTGTGCAGCCTTCCCATTGTGGCGGGAAACATAATCGGCATCGCAATCAGCGCAGGGCTTGTAAAGGGCGTGAACTGGATGCTGGAGGATGTGGCGGGACGGATTCACATGGGGTGGGGATTCCATCCCTTGATTCTGGTTCTTTCCTTCGTGATTACCATGGTGACCGTATGGATTTCCGCATGGATTCCGGCCAGGAAAATGAGCAGAATCACTCCCATCAGCGCCATCAAAAATACAGGCGAGCTGCAGCTGAAAAGGAAGAAGCGCTCCCCGGCCCTGGCAATTATGTTCGGCATAGAGGGAGAGCTTGCGGGAAATGCCCTGAAAGCCCAGAAGAAAGCTCTGCGCACAGCCAACCTGTCCCTGACGGTTTCGTTCCTGGCCTTCACCCTGACCATGTGCTTTTTCACCCTGACGGCAATCAGCCAGAGGATGACATATTTTACAAGATACCAGGATGCCTGGGATGTGATGGCAACGATAAAAGGAACAGAAATTGACATATTTGAGGATGCGCCTGTCCTGCAGGGGCTCCCCGGGCTCCGAAGCGCCTATATTTACCAGAAAGCAGCGGCAAAGCGTCTGCTGACAGAGGAGATGTGCAGCGATGCCTTTCTGGCCATGGGCGGCCTTCGGAACGCGTCCCCGTCCTATGTGACGGCTTCTGAAGGGGGATGGCTGGTCAACGCCCCCGTATTGATTCTGGATGATGCCAGTTTTCTGGACTACTGCGGGCAAGTGGGCGCTCCGGCTGACATAAACGGCTGTATCGTCATCAACCGGATTCGGGACGTGAACAATCCGAACTTCCGGGACGTGCAATATTCCCCTTACCTGAAAGAGACACAAAAAAACACAGTGCTCTCCCGTGCCGGACAGGAAGACATGACGGCACAGATCCCCGTCCTTTGTTACACCCGGCAGCTTCCGGTGCTGAAGGAAGCCTACGCGGAGGTGGACTATTACGAGCTGGTGCATGTGCTCCCGGTGTCCGTCTGGAGGGAAATCAAAGGGCAGATCGGCGGCGGAGAGGAGGATTTGTATGTGCGGATTCTGGCAAGGGAGGGCGCGGAACTGGCGGAAGTGAACGAGATAGTCCAGAACATGGAACAGCTCCTGGGCGGCAAATATGAAGCCGTGATAGAGAACCGGATACAGGACACGATAAACAACGAGACCATGATAGACGGAATGATGATGATATTTGGAGGTTTCTGCGTCCTTCTGGCCATCATCGGAATCGGCAATGTGTTCTCCAACACGCTGGGCTTCGTGCGCCAGAGGAGGCGGGAGCTGGCGCGCTATCTGTCCGTGGGTCTGACGCCGGAGGGAATCCGGAAGATGTTCTGCGTGGAAGCGCTGGTGATCGCAGGCCGTCCGGCGCTGATCACCCTGCCGCTTACCGTGGCCGCAGTGTGGGCCATGACGAAGGCCAGCTATCTGGAACCCATGATATTCGTCCGGGAGGCGCCGGTGGTGCCTGTTCTGGTATTTTTTCTGGCCATTTTCGTCTTTGTGGCCCTGGCCTATTACCTGGGGGGCAGAAAGGCGCTGAAATGCAGCCTGATAGAAGCGCTGCGGGACGACACGGTGATGTAAGCTGTGCCGGTTCTCACATCTGTTATCGCACCGGGGCATCATCCATGGAATGTGCATGGATGATGCCCCGATATTTTTATTCCACTGCAATACGCTCTCGGAATTTCAGAAGATAAAATCAGGCATTGTGACAGGAGGGCGCCTGGAAAAGTGAGGAAATCCTGTACCGGCATGCAGGCGATAGCGGGAGGAAAGTCCCCGGCCGATGTCATAGGATATCCTGCTTTGGCTCTGCCTGGTTCGGAACCGGCAGAAGGACATCCACTCTCGTTCCCGTTCCCGGCGCGCTTTGAATCCTCAGGCCATACTGGGGGCCGTAATTCAGCGTGAGCCTCCGGTTGACATTGGAGAGGCCAATGTGCCTGCTGTCGGTTCCAGTATTCTCCTTCAGTTCCAGCAGAGACTGAACCTCCCGGAGGGTGTCGGCATCCATGCCGCGGCCGTCGTCCGTAATGTTGATTGTGAGTACATCGCCTTCTGCCTGCGCCGTGACGCGGATTGTCAGCGCCGGCCCATCGGGAGTGTAGCCGTGCCGGACGCAGTTTTCTACAATGGGCTGCAAGGTCAGCGGCGGAAGAGGAACGCTTTCCAGTTCCGGATTCAGCGAAATCTCCAGGCTGACCTGGCTGCCGAACTGGTGGCTCAGAATCAGCAGATACTTTTTCAGATAATGGATTTCCTTCTGGAGCGGGATGGGGCCAATGTTCTCCCGGAAGACAGGGAGAAGGATTTCCGCCAGCGCCGCGATGCATTCTTCCAGGTCATTGGCCCGATAGGAGACAGCCATCCACTTGAAGGTGTTCAGCACATTGAAGATGAAGTGGGGGTTAATCTGCGCCCGCAAGGCTTGGATTTCCTGAACGTGCAGGGCTTTCTCCACCTTCCGGTTTTCCTCGTCCATCCTTGCCAGGGCCTGGGACATCAGGTTGAAATGCCGGATTACATTGCCCAGTTCATTGCGCAGAGGCGACTCGATCTGCACGCCCAGTCTGCCGGACTCCAGTTCGCTCATCTTCTGGCAGAGAGCGTCCAGGGGCTTCAGGCAGCGGTAGATCCAGTACCGCATGAAGGCCATGGCGATGGCGCCGCACAGTACGAATGTCAGAATAAAGAAAATCCCCAGAGCGGTGGCATCCTGGCGGTTTTCATTGTCCGGGATGTATTTTACGATGATGAGCCCATTATCTTTGCTGCACATATAGACTGCCTGCCCCGTGGTGCCATGGAGGGAGGCGGGGAACTGCCCCATTGCATCGCACCCTTCCGCCAGCGGTGTGAAATCCAGCATTTCCCCCTCTACGGTATCTGTGGAATAGAGGAGTGACAGGTTGCTGTCCAGCAGATATGCGTGGCTGTCCTCTCCGAAGCAGGATTTGAGAAGGGAATCGATCATCTCCGTATTGAGATTGATGATGATGACACGTTTCCGCAGATTTTGATAAGGGCTGCCGGAAGCGCAGCCTACAGTGATTAGGGGGAGGTTCTCCGCTGAGGGATTATGGTACCCATGGAATTCGCTGATTTCATGTCCCGTGGTGAAGCGGATCTGAAAGACAGAGTCGCAGATTTCCTGATAGAAATCGGACTGCAGGATGGGGACCCTCTCCCTGGCACCGAATGTGACAGAATTGGTCATTATCGTGCTGATGAAGGCGTTGTCATTGATATAGAGGAATAAGGAATCAATATACCGGTTGTCTCGTGCCATGCTTGTCAGCAGGGTATAGATGTTGCTTACATGAGATAGATATTCATAATCCATATGGGCGCTGCGCTCGCTGGCAACGGCGATGACATTTTGGTCGTACAGCAGAAGGTTGATATTGGAACACAGACTGTCATAAATCAGAGACATTTGCTCCTGCGAGTTCTGCAGCTGGATAAAGGCAGCGTCCCTGTCGTGTTCTGAGAGGATGGACATGGTGCGAGACCAGATATAATGAAGCCCCAGCGCCATCACTGCCAGCAGGATAGCTGCTGTGCCCAGGGATATCTGCCGCGCCAGAGGGATTTTCCGTGTGAAGAATGGCTGGCGTATAGGGAATTTCATGTGGTTTCCTCCTAAATAAAGTTCCTTCCGCATCTTTCTCGCCCATGACCCAGGCATGGGCAGAGAATTTCCGGCCAGACTCCCTTATGGGATTGTTGCCGGGTCTGCTTTGATGGGGGTCTGCCGCCTATCCATGGAAAGCGTTCCGCCGTATCTTGTCTCAGGCATCCGCTGTTCTGCTTCGCCGTTCTGCCACTGAGCCGAGGAACGGTATTCGCTTGGCGTCACCTGGGTGAAATGCTTGAACAGCCGGTAAAAATAAATATCCTGGCTAAACCCCAGCGAAGCGGCAATCTCGCTGACGGACAGGTTCGTGCTGCGCAAAAGCAGCTTCGCGCGCTCGATACGGACGGAATTGATATAGCTGATAGGGCTCTGGTTCATCACCCGGCGGAACAGCGTGCTTAAGTAGGCCGGGTTCAGATGGATATGTTCCGCAATTTCATTGAGCGACAGCGGGTGGTCCAGATTGGAATAGATGTACTGGAGCGCTTCCTTCACGCAGTCCGGCATCTGCCTGGAGAAAGAAGACAGGTTGAGGATGTCCGTTGCATACTGTTCAAAGCAGGCAACGCATTCCCTGAGCGTCTCGCTCTCCGAAATCCTACGGGTACAGGCAACGCAGTTTTCCTCCAGGGAATCCTTGGCGCTGTCCGTCTGCATGGACAGCCATACGGCCACAGCCGACAAAGTCTCCTTAAAGGAGCGGGAATCCGGATAGCTCCGGGAGGTGACTTGACGGATGCGGGTCTCGTAACTGTCCACGAATTTGCGTGGTATATGAAGAAAGACGTTCGGGAGGGCCAGCAGCTGCATGGCGATATCCTCCGGCACAGAGAAGCCCTCCTGGCCTACATAAAAGGAGGGGCACACGCCGGTGAAAAAGCATAAATCCAGCCCTTTTCCTGCCTGTCTCATCGCTTCGGCCAGATTGCCCGGGTCTCGTGTCCGTCCGCTCATGCCAGCCAGCATCTCCCTGCCCCCGCCCACGGACAGTTCCGCGCACAGGCGGGACAGGGCGGTGGACAGATGCCCCGCATCCTCCTGATTCAACAGAAGGGCAAAGTAGCCAGGTGAGATGTGCAGGATTTCCGTGTCTGCCCGGGAACATGCCCTGACCGTCCGCTGCAGAATCTCAAGTCCAGGCTGTGGAAAACCTTCCCAGGGCAGGCGTAGAAGCAATACGGCATATTCCTCATCCGAAGAGATCCCGGCTGCGAGAAGGGCAGCCGCTGCGTCTTCTGGCGGGAGGGAGCCGCTGTGCTTTAGGACCTGCATCGCCTTTTCAGCAGGATTGCTGTTCTGCTGAAGCCTGTCTTTATCCAAATCCTTTGTGGTGGTCTGGAGGATTTCCTGGATGTCCCGGCAACTGGCTGTGGCTTTCAGGAAATAATGGGACACTCCCATATTCAGCGCCTGCTGGGCCTGGGCGAAGTCATTAAGGCAGGTCATGATGATGATGCGCGTCTTCGAGTCCGCTTCCTTCTCCCGGATGTTCCGGATCAGCGTGAGCCCGTCCATGACAGGCATGCACAGATCGGTCAGAATGATATCCGGGCGCTCCCGGAGATATACCTCGTAGGCTTCCTTGCCGTTCGCAGCCTCGTATACCTTGCCGATGTTAGCTATGTTCCAGTCCAGCATATCGCGCATGCTGTGAAGGGCAAACAGTTCGTCTTCTACAATTAAAGCAGAATACATATAATCACCGCCATTCTTTTCTGTCCTATTATTATAGCAAATAGATTTCCCCAAAGCAATATACATATTATTAGTTTCGCCTAAAAAATGGTTAGTGACTTGGAAAATGTTGGAATATATAAACAATATAATAGCAAAATTAGTAAAATCCGTGTATTATATAAAGAGCCTGAAAATGATAGAATGAGTTCATATCAAAGAAAGGTGGTGTAAAAAATGGCCAATACCCCGACTGCAAACAAGAAAGTCAAAAAAGAATGGATTCTGTTCTGGATGGTTGTGCCGTTTATACTTCTGGTTCTTGTCTTCCATTATCTGCCGATTGCCGGATGGGCTTATGCTTTCGTGGATTACAAGCTGGGGAAATTGCCCTGGGAGAGCGAGTTTGTGGGACTGAAGAATTTCCAGCTGATGTTTTCCTCCATCAGCCGCCTGCCCCGGGCTCTGCGCAATACGGTAATCCCCAATACGATTAGCCTGGCGATTGCCTGGTTGCCGGTGGCTTTTGCCATCTTCCTGAATGAACTGCGGTCCACGCGGTATCGCCGCATCGTTCAGACAGTGACCACCGTTCCGAATTTCATCAGTTGGGTGATGGTCTATGGGCTGATGGTGGGGTTGTTCTCCACGGATGGGATGCTGAATACTTTTTTCCTCAGCAAGGGAATCATTTCCCAGCCCTTCAATCTGCTTAACAACATAAACATATCATGGACGCTCCAGGCGGTGATGGGTACATGGAAAGGGCTTGGGTTTTCGGCAATCATTTATTTAGCGGCCATCTCCGGCATCGATCAGGAATTATACGATGCGGCTATGACGGATGGGGCGGGGCGGCTCCAGCGGATTTGGTATGTGACGATTCCGGGTGTGATGCCCACCTTTCTGGTCCAGACCGTGCTGGGAATCAGCGGTTTCCTGAGCGGAGGCATGGATTATCCGCTGGTATTCGGGACACCCCTGACCAATCCCAAGCTGGAGAACATCGGCTTGTACAGCTACAACCTGTTCAGGGACGCGAGCTATTCATTCGGCATCGCCCTGGGAATCATGAACTCCATTGTATCCATCGTACTGATTTGCCTGGGCAATACAGCCGCCAAGAAGGTTCGCGGCGAGTCTATCATATAGGAGGTGGCATTTATGGAAAACAAGAAAAAGGGGCGGAAAAAGCATATGTACAAGGCGAAGCCTTTTGATTGGATCAATGCGGTGATAATGTTCCTGTTCGCCTTTACCTGTATCTATCCTTTCTGGTATATATTGGTCTATTCATTCAGCGATCCTCTGAAGGCAACGGCAGGCGTATACTTCTGGCCGGTGGACTTCACTTTGGACAACTATCGGAAGGTGCTGACCTTAAAAGGCATTCCCCGCGCCACGCTGGTCTCTGTGAGCATCACGGTCATCTGTACGCTGGAGCAGATGTTCATCAGCGGGCTTCTGGGATATCTGCTTTCCCGCGAGAGGATGCCGTTCCGAAAAGTCATCTACCGTTTCTTTATCGGTACCATGTTTGTAGGGGGAGGCCTGATTCCGAACTTTTTGTTGAAGAAATACCTGGGTCTGTATGATACATACTGGGTCTATATCATACCGGGCGTGAGTGCGTACCATATGATTCTGGCAAAGACTTTTATTGAGAGTATTCCCAGTTCCCTGGAGGAGTCGGCGAGGCTGGACGGAGCCAGTTACTGGAATGTCCTCACCCGTATCATTCTGCCCCTTTCCAAGCCGATTCTGGCCACGATTGGCGTATTCACGGCAGTGGGGGTATGGAGCGACTACTCTACGACGCTGATTTATACTGTGAGCAAAGATCTGCGTACATTGCAGTACATATTGTACCAATATCTGAAAAATGCCTCCACCATTCTTCTGGAGCAGGGCAGCAAGACGAATATGCGGCGGCAGCTGACGCCCATGTCCATCAAGATGACGCTGCTGGTGGTGACGGTTGTTCCGATACTGTGTGTCTACCCATATATGCAGAAGTATTTTACCAAGGGCATCATGCTGGGATCCGTCAAAGGATGAGATTATGTTCTGCCAGAGCCTGAACCGTTCTCAGGAAACGGGCAAAAAGGGAAAGAGAGGAGAGGAGCGTGTAAGGCAGACCGTTGACAATTTATACTTTATTCTAAAAAGGAGGATGAATTTATGAGGAAATCATTAAAAAAGCTTTGTGCTATCGCATTGGCATCGACAATGGCAGTAGGCATGGCAGCCTGTGGCAATGACAGCCAGGAGGAATCGTCCGGAAATGAACAGCAGAGCAGTGGGACACCGTCGGATGAAAGTTCGGCAGCAGGGGATGACGGGGGCTCAGCATCTGGAGAGACAGATCGGGAACCTATCACGATTACCGTGTCGACGATCCTTCCTCAGAATTGGAACGATTACCCCGACAACTCAGTGGCCAAGTATATCCGCGAAAAGTTCGGAATCACCATTGAAGTAATCGATATCTCGGAGCGGAAGGAAGCTCTGATGGCCAGCGGTGACCTGCCGGACATCTTCATCATCGAGTCCAATGAGGTATTACCGCTTATCGAGTCTGGCTTTATTCTTCCCCTGGACGACCTTCTTGCGAAATATGATGCTGAACAGTATTTTTACCCGCCCAACAAAATTGAGGAAGTGATGGACTTCCAGCGGAGGGAGATTTTCAAGAGCGATCATATCTACGGACTTACAGGGGGCTATTCAGAGGCAGGGCCGGATGCCAGCCTGTTGACACAGCAATGGGGCCTGAATGTGGATTGGGAGAGATATGGCCAGGTAGGCTATCCGGAACTGGAGGCCGATGTGGATCAGGTTTATCAGCTTCTGGTGGACATGGTAAATGTGAAGCCCACCACGGACGATGGACTTCCGGTCTATGCCATTGCCTATCCCACCATCGAGATGCGGGGACAGTCGCTCTATCACACATATTCCCTGGGGTATTTCCCGCTGACATCTTATATGGCCATCGACTGTAAGACAAAAGAGATGAGCATGCTCTATACCGATCCGGAATCCGCCAACTGGCAGTATAACCATATGTATTGGAAGCTGAACCAGGCCGGCCTGCTTGACCAGGATTCCTTCTTGCAGGATTTCGACACCGATTCCCTGAAAGCGGTGAATGGGCAGTATGTAGCGACCCTCTATCATGACATCACAGGAAACGCCACAGCCATGAAAGCGTCTCAGGGCATCCCGGGGGGGTTCCAATTTATTCCTTTAAAGGGCTGTACGACAGATATGACATTCAAGGAAGCAGAGTATAATCAGGGAATGGGCATCGGCAATCTTCGCTGTATCTCTTCCAAGACAAAGTATCCTGACCGCATCATGGAATTCCTAGCATGGCTGTTTAGTCCGGAAGGCGGTCGTCTGGTCAAGAGCGGCTTAGAAGGGGAGACCTGGAATTACGTGGACGGAGTGCCCACTCTGACAGAAGAAGCCTGCACAGCTTATGTGGAAATGAACGATTTCTACTATGATTCCGGTATCGGATTCGGATGGAACGGAAGCGGCGGGGGAAGCCCGGACGGATATCGCTGCAATCTGTTCGATGAGCAGAGCTTTCTCCTGAAATATGCAACAGCCCTGGAAAAGGATGTATATGAGCATTATGGGATGAGCATGATGGACAAGGTCATGAAAATGCACGAGAATGGCGAAATTTACGATCATGATTTTATCTATGCGGCTGCTCAGGCTGCTGCGAATACACTGCCGGCTGACCTCCAGGTAATTCTGAACGAGGTGGAAGTCATCATGAATGAGGAGATGGCGGCATGTGTCCTTGCCAAGGATGAGGAAACATACTTTAAGATGCGCGATGACCTGATTGCAAGGATTAAAGAAATGGGCATGGATAAGATAAATGAATGGTATATCAATACCTATAATGAGGCCGCAAAGAACATACAGTAAAGCGAAGCCGTGAGTATCCGGCTCGCTGTGGGTCGGAAGTTTTAGGCGGGCGTATTGTTTGGGATGCGTCCGCCCATCTCAGCAGCAGGGGCTCTGAAGCCCCTTTCTGGGAAACGGAAACAGGAAGGCGGGATTTTGGGTTCGGGTTATCCGGGTCAGGGGAAAGGAGACAAAGGGGGTATGGCATCAGCGGTGGAAAAAAACTATCTTTTGCCTTTTTTCTGGCAGCATGGCGCTGAGGAACCGGTTCTGCGGGAACTGATGGGGAAGATTCAGGAGGCGGATATCCATGAGGTATGTGTGGAGTCACGTCCCCACCCGGATTTCTGCGGGCCCGGATGGTGGAGGGACTTGGATATCATCCTGGAGGAAGCGCAAAAAAGGAATATGCGCGTGTGGGTGCTGGACGATGTGAATTTTCCTTCCGGACACGCGGGAGGGCTCATAGCAGACAAGTATCCGCAGCACAGGAGACGGGTGCTGGATTATGTGGCGATTGATGTCCTTGGGCCGGACGAGCATGCTTCTTTTCTGATTGATTCCCTGCTGCGCCATCCGGAGACGGAACGGCTGGAGGCGGTGGTAGCCGGCCGCAGGCTGGATCCCGGCGCTGAGTGGGAGTGCGCGCGGACGGATGTGACCGATTTGGTGGATTTGACGGGCTGCGTGAAGGACGGCAGAGTCTACTGGCCGGTTCCGGAAGGGCTGTACAGCATCATCGTAGTGTATTCGCATCTGCTGGCAGGGGGATCGGCTCTGCTGAACCCGATTTCCCAGGAGGCGGTGGCCTGCCAGATTGAGGGCTGTTACCAGCCCCATTATGAGCATTACGGCCATCTGTTCGGTAATGTGTTCGCGGGATTTTTCTCTGATGAGCCCCAGTTTGCCTGCGGCGGCTGGAGTTCCCTTCCGGGAAAGGATATCCCATTGTCCTGGAGCGATGAGCTGAGGGAAGCTTTGCGGGAGAGGATGGGGGAGGACTATCGGAGGCTGCTCCCGGCTCTATGGCTGGAGGGGGATTCCGGCAAGGAGGAGAAGGTAATCCGATATGTGTATATGGATGAAGCTTCGCGACTTTTCTCAGAGTGCTTTTGCCGGACGATTTCGGACTGGTGCCATGCCCACGGCGTGGAGTACATAGGCCATCATGTGGAGGACAACAATTCCCACAGCCGTCTCGGTCCAGGAGTAGGCCATTTCTTCCGGGCGCAGAAGGGGCAGGATATGGCAGGTGCGGATATCGTCATGCACCAGATTCATCCAGGCTATGCCGGCATCAGCCGACACTGGCACAGCGCTCATTCCCTGACGGACGGAGAATTTTTCCATTATGGGCTGATCAAACTGGCATCCTCCCTTGCCCATATAGATCCATCGAAAAAGGGGCGCGCCCTGTGCGAGAATTTCGGCGCTTACGGATGGATGGAGGGCGTACGGCTGATGAAATGGCTTGCAGATCACTGTCTGGTCCGGGGAATCAACCGCTTTACCCCTCACGCCTTCACGGACAGTCCCTTTCCGGAATGGGACAGCCCTCCCCATTTTTATGCCCAGGGGAACAATCCCCAGTACCGCTTTATGGGGCATCTGTTCCGCTATATGAACCGGATGTGCCATCTGCTGGACGGAGGAGAACACATCGCTTCCGTGCTGGTGCTTTACCAGGCGGATGCCGAGTGGTGGGGCGGGGCGATGCTCTCCCAGAGGCCCATGCGGCGGCTGATGCAGCGCCAGATTGACCTTGACGTTGTGCCCTGCGATGCTTTCCGCGATGAGAGCCATGCCCAGGACGGCTATATACGGTTCGGGCAGGAGCGCTATGGGGCTCTGGTGATTCCCGGCGCAGAGGCGCTGCCCGGATATTTCCTGATGAGGCTTGAGGAAATCGCCTGCGCCGGCGTGCCCATCTACTATGTGGGAAAGAAACCATCCTGGACTACAGCGGGGGAAGCCGCCATGGAGCCGCCTGGGGAGACAGTCTCCCTGGATGGGCTGGCGGATCGGATTCTGGAGTCCGGCCTGGCGGATGTGAAGGTCACGCCGGTCTGTCCGAATCTGCGGGTATATCATTACTGTAAGGAAGAGGAACATTACTTTTTTCTCTTTAACGAGGAAAAGAGGAGCAGGTTTGACTTTCGCATAAACCTGCCGGTAAAGAATCCTGTTTTCCGCTTTGATGTGATGAACGACCGCCTGTTCAGGCAAGACAGCAGCGAAGGGTGTGTCTCCCTATCCCTGGAGGCTGGGGAGTCGGTGCTTCTGACTACGGATTGTGGAACATCTTTCTCCTGTCCGGAAGAGCCGTTCCGGGATGGACGAAGGCAGAAGCTTTCTCTGGGGTGGCGGATTTCCCTGGCGGATGTCCGAACCTATCCGAACGCTGTGCTTTACCGGGAGGGCGCGCCGCTTTTGGATATCAACGGACCGGATGAACTGCCGTCCTTTTCAGGAACTATCCGTTATGAGGCGGATTTCCAGGCGGACGATGAGGACGGCGGCGAGAGCGGCTCCCGGACGGCAGACAGTATCCGGGCGCAGATTCACCTTTCGCAGGTATATGAAATAGCGGAGGTATGGCTGAACGGAGAGTATGCGGGCTACGCGCTGGGGGCGCCTTACCGTTTCAACGTAACAGGCCTGCTCCGTCCGGGAAGGAACCATCTGGTGATAGAGGTTACCAATACACTGGCGAAGCAGGTGGCCGACTACAGTTCAGCCATCGTCCCCCAGGAGCCGGGCGGCCTGCTGGCGGATCCGGAACTGATTTATTACAAAAGGGTGAGGGGCTGTGAAAGTCCCGAAATCTGCCCTGGGGAAACCGAGTAGTCAAAATGAGCCAGACGAAAAAGGAGGCCAATCGTGAAAACCTACCTAAAAGATTTTATGGAGAAATTTTCCTATCCGGAGGAAGCGAAGGATGCCCTGTTCCAGGCGTTTGATCGGATTGATGCCGATGCATCCTGCCGGGAGGCGTTTCAGGGGCTTTTGCAGAGTTACGAAGCGGATATCAGCCTTAAGATGAGGCCGCTTCTCAATCAGATGACTGAGATAGCCGCCAGAGCCGGCGTACAGGAATACACGGGCCATCTCTTGCTCTGTCTCTGTATGTCCAGGCATCTGCTGGCGTGCTACCGCAAGGCCGGCATAGACGAACAGATTTGGTTCACCAGCATGAGCGATTTGAAGTGGAAGCTGATGGAATGCCGGCTCGTTCGTGGGATATGGGGCACGTTCGTGGGAGAGTGGTTTGAAGGCTTCTTCCAGATGGATCGGTTCGGCTTCCTGAAGCTGCAGTTTGAACCCAGAGTGCTGGATTTTCGTTATGAGAAGGACGGCCTGGTGTTGGAGCCGGGCACTCCCATGGCCATTGTCCATATTCCCCGCACAGGAGGGAAGCTGGACAAAGAGAGCATGGAGCGCTCCTTCGACCTGGCGGCGGACTTCTTCATAGAACGGTATCGGTTCGATCCCATGGTCTTCGTATGCTCCTCCTGGCTCCTGTACCCCGACAATCTGGAGGTGCTTTCGCCGGAGTCGAACCTGTACGCTTTTATCACCACTTTTGATTTGGTGAAGTCCTGGGAGTCGGAGGATTATTACGATGCCTGGAGACTGTTCGACAAGGAGTATACAGGCGATGTGGATCAGCTGCCGCAGGATACTTCGATGCGGCGCGCCTATGCGGACTGGATTCGCAGGGGCAAGAAGTTCGGAGGTGCAACGGGGGTATATATTTATCATAAGAGATGACGGTAGTGCAGGGGAATTCTCTGTCCAGACTAAAGTGCTGGGCGGGGCAGATGCGGAACTAAAAATCAGGAGGTAAGGAGGAAAACATCATGAGTGAAAAACTCAAAATCGGCATCATTGGATGCGGCGGCATCGCGGAAGGAAAACACTTCCCGGCGCTTTCCCATCAGAGCAGCCGGGCAGAGATGGTGGCGTTCTGCGACCTGATTCCGGAACGTGCCGAGAAGGCCGCCAAGCAGTATGGGACACCGGATGCCCGGGTGTACACTGATTACAGGGAGCTGCTGGCGGAAAAGGAGATTGAGGTCGTCCATGTGCTGACGCCCAATGTCTCCCACTGTGAGCTGACAGTGGCCGCCTTGGAGGCCGGTAAGCATGTCATGTGTGAGAAGCCCATGGCTGCCACCACATCGGACGCGCAGAAGATGCTGGATGCGCAGAAGAAGAGCGGGAAGCTCCTGACCATCGGCTACCAGAACCGTTACCGCCAGGACAGCCAGGTGCTCAAGAAGATGTGCGAAGCCGGTCAGCTGGGTGAGATCTATTATGCCAGGGCGCAGGCCATCCGCCGCCGCGGCGTCCCTACATGGGGGGTGTTTCCGAATAAGGCGCTGCAGGGCGGGGGGCCGTTGATTGACATTGGTACCCATACTCTGGATCTGACGCTCTGGATGATGGACAACTATGAGCCCTATAGTGTGATGGGCGCCAGTTTTGAGAAGTTGGGCCGTCTGTTAAAGCCCGGCGAGCAGGGCAATGGATTTACGCCCTGGGACAATGAGGATTACCAGGTGGAGGATTCTGCGTTCGGCTTTGTCACGATGAAGAATGGTGCGGTAATCGTGGTAGAGACGGCCTGGGCGCTGAACATCCTGGATGTAGGCGAGGCGAAGACGACGCTGTGCGGAACCAAGGCCGGCGCGGATATGAACGATGGGCTGCGCATCAATCATATCGTCTTTGACAAGCAGACAGTCACAAGGCCGGAGACGACGACACCGTCCGGCGTGGCTTTCTTCGAGGGTGCAGCGGTGATGAACGAGTCGGATTTCGAGTGCACTGTCTGGCTGGATGCCGTGCAAGGCAAGGGCGAACTGCTGGTGAAGCCTGAACAGGCTTTTGTGGTCACGAGAATCCTGGATGCAATCTATGAATCCGCCCGCACTGGAAAACCTGTATATCTTGACGAATGAGGAGGAAGATGAATGAAAAAATCAACCAAGAAGTTTTATGCAATTCTGCTTACGCTGGCAATGGTGGGAAGTCTGGCTGCATGCGGCAGCGTAAAGCCTTTTTATGCGACGACCCTGCCGCAGATCAACATGGGGAGTGGCGGATTTATGCCGACTCCCGCGCCTGAGGAGACTCCCGCGCCTACGGAATCTCCTGATCCAACGGAATCTCCTGACCCAACGGAATCTCCTGACCCAACGGAATCTCCTGACCCTACAGAGTCTCCGGAACCTACAGAGTCTCCCGATCCAGGAGAGGAAGACAAGGCATCTTTGTATGTGTCTGTGAACGGCAGCGATTCCAATGATGGCACCAAGGACAGGCCCTTTGCCTCTATTCCCAGAGCCATCGAAGCGGCGAGGGGCATGGACGAAACGGTGGTCATTAATTTACGGGGGGGCAGTTATAAGGCTACAGGAACAATTGAGCTGACAGAAGCGGACAGCAATCTGGTCATCCGCTCGTATCCGGGAGAGACAGCGGAAATCACCGGCGGAACCAAGATTCCCTTTACCGCATTTTCACAGGTGATAGACGGCGACCTTCTGGAGCGGATTGATACTGTGCCACGGAAAGAGAATTGGCAGGGAATCATGAAACCGCAGGGGATGGACGGCTACGGCCTGCACATCAATGTGCTGCAGGCAGACCTGAAGGCGCTGGGGATTACCGATTACGGTATGCCCATGGACGTTTCCCTGATGTGGGAGGACAGCATGATGAATCTGGCCTGTTATCCCAACGATGGGTACCTGCCGGTTGCGGATGTAATTCAAAAGGGGTCCTCCAAGAAGCCGACTATTTTTACGGTTAACGGGCTGGATGAGCGTAATAAGAGATGGACGCAGGCGAAGGATGTCTGGGTCAGCGGATTTACAAACAGTTCTTATAGAACCAATACTTTTGCGGTTACGCTTGATGAAGATGGCAAGATTACTGTCCCTGGCGGTAATGAAGTGAAAAAGAGCGATGAATATCCGGGCATCAAGTTTATAAATCTGATTGAGGAGCTGGATGCTGAAGGAGAATGGTATCTGGATCGTGAAACAGGATACCTCTATATAGTCGCACCTAAGGACTTCGGCACAGGGGACGAGCTTGTATTCAGCAATTACGGCGCGGACTTCATGCACATTAACGGTGCGAAGAACGTTGTTGTGCAGGGGATTCGTTTCGCCAATACCATGGCTAAGGCAGTTACTGTGAATGGCAGCGACAATGTGGTCATCGATGGCTGCGAGTTTACTGATATCGGCACACAGGCGGTGGGCATCTCTGGTTCCACGAATTGCGGCATCCAGAATTCCTCCATTCATGATATCGCAAGCCAGGCCATTGGCATCGTCTCGTGCGGCGATCGGACAACCTTGACACCGAGCAACTGTTTTGTGACGAACAACCTGATTGAGCTGGCCTGCCAGAAGGATGTAAGCAAATTCTGCGTGGATATCAATGGTTGTGTAGGCGTCACTGTGAGCCACAATGAGATTCATGACGTACCTGTCTGGGGAATCGTATACAACGAGTCCAATGATGTTCTCGTTGAGTACAATAATCTCTATAAAATCTGCCATAGCGGCGGCGATTGCGGTGCAATCTACTGCGGACGGAACTGGACGACGAGAGGGAATGTGGTTCGCTACAATTATATCCATGACTGCATCGGCACCGAGATGATGGGGGTCTATCTGGATGACCAGCACTCCTCCACAGAGGTTTACGGCAATGTCTTCCAAAAGATTCAGTATGCCTGCAGAATCGGCGGCGGCCGCGACAATAAATTTGTGAACAACCTTGTTGTGGATTGCATGTTTGCGCTTCTGACCGATAATAGAGGAGTTGACAATACTGAATGGTGTGGAGAGGGAGGCTATCTCTGGAATATGCTGATGCAAGTGCCCTATACAGAGGGCATCTGGGCAGAAAAGTATCCAGAGCTGGTCAATATCCTGAATGATGACCGGGAGCTGCCTAAGGGGAACATAATCAAAAATAACGTGCAGTACCTGTCGGGCGGAAGGATCCAGGAATATGGTGGATTATTGTCGAATGGGGCCGGGATGAATGAAGATGTCATCAAGTACGGAACCTTCGAGAACAATATTACCCTTGATGGAACCGGCTCTTTTGCCAACTATGCGCTGAACGACTTCACGGTGCTTGAGGGCAGCGAGCTCAAGACGAAGCTTCCGGAATTCGAAATCATTCCTTTCAAGGAAATTGGACGATATGGATATACCCTGGAAGACAATAGCAGCAAGACCAGCGAGGAGGGCGGGGTCAAGCAAGTCCTCAAAGGTATCATGATGCCTTTGAACTGAGAGGGCTTTGACAGTTCCTGTCCGCTGTGGACACACATGATTAGGGGAGACAGCAGAGCGCAGAGAGTATGCCGGAAAGGGCACGCTCTCTGCGTTCCCTAAAAAGACAAGGTGACCATTGGGCGAATCGATAATAGGGAGAGATTGTGCAATGAAAAAAATAAAAGTAATCTTAATTGGAGCGGGAAACCGGGGAAAAGGTTATACAAAGACCATGCTGAACATGCCGGACAAATACGAAGTGGTGGCGGTGGCCGAGCCCAACGAGAGTTTCCGCGAATTTATCCGGGAACGGCATGCCATTCCGCCTGAAATGTGCTTCGAGAGCTGGGAGCCGCTTCTACAGCTTGGAAAGATTGCGGATCTGGCAATGATTACCACTATGGATCGGGATCATTACGCGCCCACGATGGCGGCCATCGCGCAGAAGTACGACATCCTGCTGGAGAAGCCAGTATCATCGGTTCCGGAGGAATGCCGCCGGATTGCGCTGGCGGCCCAAGAGAATGGAGTTCGCATCGTGGTGTGCCATGTGCTTCGCTTCACGCGGCTGTTCCAGTGCCTGAAGCAGCTGGTGGACAGCGGCAGGGTGGGGCGGATTATCTCCGTCAATCATGAGGAATGCGTGGGCAACGTCCACCAGAGCCACAGCTTTGTGCGGGGGAACTGGGGCAACAGCACCCGCAGCTCCTGTATGCTGTTGCAGAAATCCTGTCATGACACGGACATCCTGCGCTGGCTTATCGGAAAACCGTGCATTAAAGTACAGTCTTTCGGCGACCTTACTTATTTCAAGGAGGAGAACGCGCCTGTAGGTGCTCCCGAATACTGTATCGATGGCTGCCCGGAGGGGGATCATTGTCCTTATAACGCAGTGAAGCTCTACCTGGAGGACAAGGGGAGCGACTGGCGGGTTACAGCTACCCGTGTGGAAAATCCTTCCGACGAGCTGGTGGCGCAGGCGCTGCATACCAACCAGTTCGGGAAATGCATCTTCCGCTGCGACAACGACGTGGTGGACCACCAGACCGTCAATATGCTCTTCGAGGGGAATGTGACAGCCACCTTTACCATGAGCGCCTTCACCAAAGGCGGCCGCGCGACCCACATCATGGGGACGAAAGGCGAGATTCATGCGGACGAGAACAATAAGCTGGTGGAATTCTTTGACCTTGAGACCAGGAAGACCGAGTTCATCGACCCAAACGCGGAGGGCGAGTTAAGCGGTGGCCACAACGGCGGGGACGAGGGGATCATTGAGACGCTGTACGATTATCTCTGCGGAACCTATACCGGTTCAGCCATTTCCACCATTGAGGAATCCTGCGAGGGCCATCTGATTGTGTTCGCTGCGGAGGAATCCAGGAAAAACGGCAATGTGGTGGATTTCAGGGAATACGTGAAAAGCCTGGAGTAAGAGGATATGCAGTGCGGAGAAGGCCTTAAGCCTGTTGCTGGACTATCTGGCGGAAAACGGGCGGGAAATACAGTATTGCCATAGAGCTTGGATATGATTATGGGGAGGCAACGGCATTTGGGCTGACCTTGACAGGAGAGCCGATTGCCTGGTAGGCTGTATTTTATTGAGGATGATACGTAGATGGGGGTCAAAGGGCTTCGGTGCAATGCATCAGGAGCCCTTTTTGCGGCCGCCCAACTTAATAAGGAGGTAGTCTATGAACCTGAAAGAGCTGGAGAAGCAGTTTGCATGCCCGGACGGGGAGCGGCGTGCCATGCCGTTCTGGGCCTGGAACGGAGAGCTGGAGGAGGCGGAGCTGCTCCGCCAGATTGACGTCATGAAGGAGATGGGGTTCGGAGGGTTCTACATGCATTCCAGGACTGGTCTCAGGACGGAATATCTGGGAGAGGAATGGTTCCGGCTGATTGACAAATGTGCGGAATACGGCACGGCAATCGGCATGGAGCCCTGGCTGTACGATGAAGACCGCTGGCCCTCCGGTTCCGCGGGCGGTCTCGTGACCAAAGAGGAAGCCTACCGTTCCCTGTACCTGGTCATGGAAAAGCAGACACCGGAAGACAGGGCAAAGCAGATACAGGAGGGCACGGAGAAGCGGGCCCCGGAAGAGGGAGAAAAGCAGACGCCGGAAGACAGGGCAAAGCAGATACAGGAGGGCACGGAGAAGCGGGTCCCGGAAGAGGGAGAAAAGCAGACGCCGGAAGACGGGAAGAAGCAGGCATCAGAGGGGGAGGCTCCACAGAGGGATGGACGGGAGGAAGAGCCGATTCTGGTGTACGCCTGCCGCCTGGACGGAACTTCCTACACCCAGGGAAGGCCGCTTGCGCCCGGCGAGATGCCGGCCCCGGAGGAGACGGTGCTGTTCTTCTACGCCCGTCACCCGGAGGGCAACGACAATTATAACGGCTATACCTACCTGGACACCATGAACAGGGAAGCCGTACAGGCCTATATCCGTTCCACCCATGAAGCCTACAAGGATGCGTGCGGCAGCCGGTTCGGAAAGTCCATCAAAGGCATTTTTACGGATGAACCTCACAGGGGCGGTCTGCTCACCCATTTTTCGGAGGGAGAAGAATGGGCAGTGCCCTATACGCCAACGCTGTTGGAGCAGTTTGAAGAAAGGTTCGGCTATGACCTGCGGGAGCGGCTTCCGGAGCTGTTCCTGAGAAAGGACGGCCAGGAGCTGTCCAAGACAACCTGGGACTACATAGAACTGTGCCAGGAACTGTTCCTGGAGAATTTCGCGAAACCTATTTACCAGTGGTGTGAGGAAAACGGGCTGGAATTTACCGGCCATGTACTACATGAAGACAATCTTGTAGCCCAGACGGTCATGCAGGGGGCCCTGATGCGGTTCTATGAATACATGCACCGTCCCGGCGTGGATGTGCTGGGAATGAACAACCAGGCATTCTGGATTGCGAAGCAGATTCAGTCCGTGGCCAGGCAGCAGCAGAAAAAGTGGGTGCTGTCCGAGCTGAACGGCTGCACAGGCTGGCAGACTTCACTGGACACCTATAAAAACATCGGAGACTGGCAGCGGCTGTTCGGGATCAATTTCCGCTGTCCCCATCTGTCCTGGTATACCATGAAAGGCGAGGCGAAGCGCGACTACCCGGCCAGCATTCTGCACCAGTCCACCTGGTTCCGGGAGTATGAGACGCTGGAGACCTATTATGCGCGGCTCGGGGTGCTGCTGGACGGCGGTGAGCCGGAGTGCGGGCTGTTGGTAGTGAGCCCTATTGAAAGCGTGTGGGCCAGGGCCTATTCCGGCGCGTTCAAAGGCCTTTCCGCAAGGGATGCCGAGATACAGCGGCTGGAGAGACAATATGCGGCGGTGTTCCACAGCCTTGCCGACAGGCGGATTGATTTTGACTACGGGGACGAGGATCATATCGCGCGGTTTGGCGCGGTAGAGGAGGGGCAGTTCAAGCTGGGGGCATGCCGGTATCGGAAGATTCTGGTGGCGGGCTGCGACACCATCCGGAGCACCACGCTGGATTTGCTGAATCAATTCCTGGCTCAGGGAGGGACGGTTATCGTTGCGGGAGAGATCCCGAAATATGTGGACGCGGTTCCGTCGGATGCCGCCGGGAAAATGGCGGAAAAGGCGGTGCGCATTCCCTTTGATGCGGAGGAAATCGCCGGAAGCTGCGGAAGCGGTAGGGAGATACGGGTGTCCGGCCAGGGTGATGGGGAGATTTTCGCCCAGGTAGTACAAAAGGACGGTCTGCGGATCGTGGCCCTTCTGAACAGGAACCGGGAGCAGGCCAGAGAGAGGCTTGCCATTGGACTGGGCGCCGGAAAAAGGGTGGAGCGGTGGGATGCCCGGACGGGCAGACGGTTTTTGGAAAAAGCGGAGCTTGCGGACGGCGGCTGGATGGTAGAGACGGATTTTGGTCCCGGTGAATTCCGGATTTATGTGATTCCCCAGGAGGATTCCATTGGGACGGAACATTCCGGGCTTCCGCGGGTGTGCGGAAAGGGAAAACGCATTCCGGTTCCGGAGCGGCGGGAATGGGCCTACAGGCTGGACGAGCCGAACATATTTGTGTTGGACATGGTGACTGTCACATTGCCGGACGGCAGGCAGCTGGAGAGACAGGAAGTCTTGAAAGCGGACCGCAGCCTGCGGGAGACATACGGCTATCCCCCTCGGGGAGGCGACATGCTGCAGCCTTGGTACGCCATAAAATACAGGGAAGGCGCACAGGAACCTCTCTGCAAAGCAAAGCTGCGGTACGAGTTTGAGGTTCAGAGCCTTCCGGAGCGGGATATTCTGCTTGTGACAGAGGATTTGGAGAATATCAGCCGGATAAGCGTGAACGGGACTGAGATCGCGCGGGCTCCCCTGGGCACATGGGTGGATATCTGCTTCCAGAAGCTTTCCGTGAGCCGTGGGCTTTTGAAAAAAGGGACCAACGAGATAGTGATGGAAATGGACTATATTCCCATAAACGGTCTCGAAGCCATATATCTGCTTGGAGAGTTCGGCGTGTGGAGATCCCGGGAAGGGGTGCCGGAAATGGGGGTGCTTCCGGAAAAGCTGCTGTTAGAAGACATTGCGGAGCAAGGGCTGCTGTTCTATTCGGGCAAGATTGTGTACCACATGGAAATGCCGGAAACGGTGAAAGGAAAGTCGGTCATATTGAAGGCCGCGCAGTTCGGCGGCTCCTGTATCCGCGTGAAAGGCGGCGGCAGGGAAGCCCTTCTCCCCTGGCAGCCCTATGAGGAGGACATCACGGAGCTGGCGGAAGCGGCGGAGGCGCTGGAGGTGGAAGTCATCCTGACGAGAAGGAATACCTTCGGCCCCCTGCACCAGCTTCCAGCCCTGGTAGACGGCTACGGGCCAGGCAATTTCCTGTCAAAGGGAGACCGCTGGAGTGACGGATATGTGACCTTGCCCCAGGGACTGCTGGGACAGCCGGAATTCTATGAGAGAAAAGGAGAGATGGAATAAAGAAGACAGGAAAACCGGCACGCTGCATATGGTTATCAATACTACGAATGCGGGACACAAAAACCATAAAATGTGATAAACGATGCGAAACATGTTGCTATTTCATACCAAAAGTGGTATCCTATACAATATATACTGTATGTCGATGAAATTTGCGGTAAGCTGTAACAAAGCTACCGGAAAAACTGATGCAGCTTGTTCCGAAGAAAGCCTTGAAATTCAAGGGAAATCGCTGCAAGCTTGAATCAGTTGTCTGTAGGCAGCTCCTTAAGGCCGCCAGCCTATGCTCGTCTGGAGCAGAGCGGCGAATTCTGGCGGTCTTGAGCATAAGGAATTGTCTACAAATAACTGCTGCAAGTTTATGGCAATTTTTATTGTATTTCCGGGCTTTTGCCTGAAGCAATTGCAGCAGTTATTTTCCGACAATTCCTAAAGATACTTGTACGAAAGGCAATGAGTTTATGAGCGAAGCGTATCATATCATCAGCGATGGTTCCTGTGACCTGCCGGTAGAGCTGGCAGCCGAGAAGAATATCACAGTGGTTCCTTTTTATGTGTCCTTTGACGATGAGCATTATCTGAAAGAGAATGTGGAGATTGGCATCAGGGACTTTTACCAGCAGATGGTGGACAGAAAGGGCGTGTATCCCAAGTCCTCCATGCCCTCCACACAGGATTACGTAGATGTCTTTCTGCCCTGGGCCCAGAAGGGCATCCCTGTCATCTGCATCTGCATCACCACCAAATTCAGCGGCTCCATGCAGTCCGCCCTGAACGCCAGGGAGATTGTGCACGAGACTTTGCCGGATGCCAGGATTACAGTCATAGACGCCACGGTGAACACAGTGCTGCAGGGCCTGTATGTGCTGGAAGCGGCGGCCCTTCGGGACAGCGGCATGGAGTACGAGGCCTGCGTGGCGCGGCTGGAGGAAATCAAGAGCACCGGGCGGATATTCTTCACCGTGGGGGATATGGAATACCTGAAGCACGGGGGGCGCATCGGGAAGGTGTCGGCAGTGGCGGGCAGCATACTGGGCATCCGGCCTGTCATCACGCTGAGGGAGGGAGAGATTTTCCCTTCGGGCATCGACAGGGGAAGGAAGCGCACCACAGACAAGGCCATAAGCCTGCTGCTGGACTATCTGGCGGAAAACGGGCGGGAAATTAAGAGATACAGCATTTCCATAGGATTCGGATATGACTATGAGGAAGCGGTGGCATTTAAAAAGCATACGCTGGAAGTCCTGCGGGAGGAAGGGTATGACGTCGATGCGGCATCGATTCCTATTTACCAGATAGGCGCTACAATCAGCGTGCACACGGGGCCTTATCCACTGGGCTTTGGCATCATTGAGAAGGGCATTCAGGACGGCCGTTGACAGGGCAAATGCGCTGTCCGGATGCGGCTATTTTGGCAAAAAGCTTATAGTCAGCGCGAAAGAATCACTTTGCAGAGTCAGGGTATTTTATGGAGTGCCACATGGGAATAGACTGTTCATAGAGCTTCGGTGCAGCGCATCAGAAGCTCTTTTATATTGGCGAAGCAGTAATCCGCCGGATAGGGGGTGTCGGCCATGTCTTCCGGTTTCGCTTCCCCTGTGAAGACCACACATGTGTCGACTTCCCCGTTGATGCCGCAGGCAATGTCGGTGTAGAGCCGGTCGCCTACCACCAGGGTCTCCTCCCTGGAAAAACCGGACAGGGACAGGCACAGGTCTACCACCTGGCGGCTGGGTTTGCCCAGGTAGACAGGCTTCTTGCCGGTGGAGTCCGTCAGCATGTTGCAGATAGCGCCGCAGTCGGGGACGAAGCCGAAATCGATAGGGCAGCACAGATCAGGGTTGGTGCCGTAGAAGGGCACGTCCGTGGTGGAAAGGACTTTACAGGCCTGTACCAGCTTGTCGTAAGTCAGCTCGCTGTCGTAGGCAGCCACCACGCAGCTGATGCCCTCCTGTGCCGTCTCTACGATGTGCAGCCCGTTCTTTCGAAGCTCCGTGATAAAGGAGGCGGTGCCCAGGACGAAGACATTCCTGTCTGCATAATGCTCCTGTAGGAAACGCAGGGTCATATAGCCGGAAGTGATGAACTGGTCTTCGGTGGTCTCCAGGTGGAAAGAGCTGCGGAATTTCTCCACATAATCTCTGCCGCTTTTGGTGGAATTGTTGGTGATGTAGTAAGCCTTGCCGCCGATGGAGCGGATGTGATCCAGCAGTTCGGCGCTGCCCTCGTACAGGGTGTCGCCCACTGCCAGGGTGCCGTCTATGTCGAAGAGGAATAGCTTTTTCTGTTTCAGGTTGTCGCGTGCATGTGAATCCATGGCTGCCTCCGTGTGGGTTCGTTGTCCGGGGATGACAGAGCCTGTCAAATCCCGCAGACCAGTATAGCACAGATGGGGGATTGGTGCAAATGGTTCCGGGATTATTTTGTCACGCATCCTGTAATTGGACAAGCTCATTTTATGTTTGATTCTGACAGGTGTTGTCCCCGGTTTGGCCCGGCTGGTCTTCCAGACAGACAAATGCGCCGCCTTTGCGCTGTGGACAGCCCAAAGGAAATCAGGCTGGCAACGGGGACGCTGATGGATATGATGCTTCCCGTCCGATCTTTGTTTTATGAAAAAGCTTGCATAATGTGTATTTTAATATTATGATGAAAAGGATTCAAACATAAACAGATTGTAGAGAACACACCCTTCGTTTTCGCACCCTTTTCTGCGTCAGACCTTATCATACGTGTCTATTTTGACGACATAGAAGTTGAGGATTGCGTGCTGTACTATGCAACGGATATGGAAAATGTAAAGCTGAGTGTATGGCGAGCGCACCGGAATATGAGAAAGTGAAACGATGTTCATCCTTTTCGGAGCGCAAGTAGTTATGGAAGCGAAGAGTGGCCTGCTTAGCGAAAAGAAATTATCATAAAAATGATAATCATAAAAAAGAAATGAAAATGCAAGGAGGACAAGACAATGCGTATCAAAGAAAAATTATCTGTAGGAATCCTGTTGACAGGAATGCTTTTTCTGACCAGCTGTTCCATTGGGAAGAAGACGATTCTGACTTATGACGGAACCCTTGAGCTGGAACTGGGGAAAACCAAAATAGCCCAAGTCGCAGAAGCGGGATTTACAGATAAATATTCCTACGATGCAAAAGCCCAGATTGACAGCAGCTCATGGGAAAATTTCTATGCCATGAAGGGCGACGTCACCTACGGGACCATGTATGCCGCCAACAGGAGCTCGCGGAACGTGAGTTTCGAGGAGGGAGAGGTGTTCCGGGTGGTAATCGACTATGATGACCCGGACTATGCCACCGGGGAAATCCTGATCAACGGCGTGAATTACGAAGGATACACCAGAGACCAGATCAAGGAAGCCATGAGCGGGGCGAAGATGACCCTGGATTCCGACACCTATCTGAGCTTCGAGGACGGGAAATTCGAATACACCTTTCGGTTCGAAGAAGGTTCGGAAACCGTCAGCGGCATCAGCATCGATGACGGAACGGACTGGGAGCTGGTCATAAATTAACTCACGACCGAAAAACATTTGCCAGATAAAACTGTATAACGAGTGAGCGCATCGGTGGTGTAAAACAGTAAATGGAAAATGAATGCGCTCACGAGTATAAGTCCAGGCCCATGTCCGGGTGCTGGGCGGAGCAGACGCGGAACTATCATTAAGAAAAGTCTCCGCCAAAACATAGAAGCGGAACAGAAACGAGGAAACATATGAAACTGATATCATGGAACGTAAACGGACTGCGGGCCTGCATGCAGAAGGGCTTCCTGGATTATTTCCAGGAGGCGGAAGCCGATATTTTCTGTCTCCAGGAGACAAAGCTGCAGGCCGGCCAGATAGAGCTGGACCTCCCCGGTTACCACCAATATTGGAACTACGCGGAGAAGAAAGGCTATTCCGGAACGGCCCTCTTCACCAGGACAGAGCCCCTGAACGTGACATACGGCATCGGCGTGGAAGAGCATGACCACGAGGGGCGCGTCATTACGGCGGAATATGAGGATTATTACGTCTCTACGGTCTACGTGCCCAATTCCCAGCGGGAACTGACCAGGCTGGGATACCGCATGGAGTGGGAGGAGGCCTTCCTTGGCTATATCAAGAACCTGGAAAAGACCAAACCCGTCATCTACTGCGGCGACCTGAATGTGGCCCATCAGGAGATTGACCTGAAGAACCCCAAGACCAACCGCCGCAACGCGGGCTTCACCGACGAAGAGCGGAATTGCTTCACCAAAGTCCTGGAAAGCGGCTTCCTGGACACTTTCCGCCACCTCTATCCGGAGGCCAGGGACGCATACTCCTGGTGGTCCTACATGGGACAGGCCAGGGCCAGGAACGTAGGCTGGCGCATCGACTACTTTGTGGCATCGGAATCGCTGAAAGAAAAGCTCGCGGACGCGAAGATCCACTCCCAGATCATGGGTTCCGACCACTGCCCGGTGGAGCTGGATCTGAAAGAAGCTTCTTCTCAGGATTCATAGAGGATGGGGATGGAATATTTTATAAGCGAAGGGGAACGCAGGGCATCTGAGAGAAAAATGCTGAAAACAGAAATGAAGAAAACGCAAAACCGTCTCCCAAGAGAATTCTTCACCAGGGACGGCATCACAGTGGCAAAAGAGCTGCTGGGCAAAATACTGGTGCATGACACGGCTATAGGGACGATCAGGGCCGTCATCACGGAAGTGGAAAGCTACATGGGCGAGTGGGACAAAGGCTCCCACACCTACGGCGGCAAAAGGACAGAGCGGACCGAGCCTATGTACCACATAGGCGGCGCCTCCTACGTATACCTCATCTACGGCATGTACAGCTGCATGAACATCGCCGCCATGACCGAGGGGATTCCCCAGGCCGTCCTGATCCGCAGCGTAGAGCCTGCAGACCAGGAATCCAGGGAGAAAATGCTTGCCCTGCGCCTGAACGAACTGAACAAAAAGCAGCTGAAAAAAGGGAAACCGCCCTACACCCCCGATACTGCCCCGGCATCCTTAAGAAACCACCTGGCTGACGGCCCCGGCAAAATGTGCATCGCCATGGGCATCTCCAGAGCCGACAACGACATCGACATGGTGGTCAGCGCCAGCTTCTGTGTCACAGAGGGCATCGTGGTAAAACCGCAGCAGATTCATGCTGCCAAAAGAATCGGCATAGACTACGCGGAAGAAGCTGCCGATTACCTGTGGAGGTTTTATATTTGAGACATAAACCATTTCCCTGGCCTGTTTGAACCAAAAAGAGGGTACATTCCCCGCGGCTCTGCGGTGGGGAATGTACCCTCCAGGGGAACGCACCCTCCAAATGAAAGAAAGGATCCCGTCCCATGAGCCTACAATTCTACTTCGGCCCCTCCGGGGCCGGCAAAAGCCGCACCCTGTATCAGGAAATCGTCCAGCGGGCCAGCCGGTCCCCCAAGCAGAACTTCCTGATCATCGTCCCCGACCAGTTCACCATGCAGACCCAGAAAGACCTGGTGCTCCTGGCTCCCCAGGGCGGCATCCTGAACATTGACGTCCTAAGCTTCGGACGCCTGGGCCACCGCATCCTGGAGGAAGTAGGCGGCCAGGAAATCCCCGTGCTGGACGACACCGGCAAAAGCCTGGTGCTCCAGAAGGTGGCCGCGAACCTGAAAGGAGACCTGCCCACCCTGGGCGGCTTCCTCCACAGACAGGGCTACATCCACGAGGTGAAAAGCGCCATCTCCGAATTCATGCAGTACGGCATCGGCGCGGAGGAGGTGGAGCAGCTCATCGACTTCGCCGGGAAGCGGGGAGCCCTGGTACAGAAACTGAAAGACCTGCAGACCCTGTACAAAGGCTTCCTGGAATACATCCACGGCAACTTCATCACCACGGAGGAGACCCTGGACGTGCTCTGCCGTTCCCTGTCCAAGTCCAGGCTTCTGCCGGGAAGCGTGGTGGTCTTTGACGGCTTCACAGGCTTTACGCCCATCCAGGTGAAAGTGATTTCCGGGCTCATGGCTCTCTGCGGCGAAGTCATCGTCACCCTGACCCTGGGGGAGGAGGAGAACCCATACATACAGAACGGCGAGCAGAACCTGTTCCACCTGAGCAAAAAGACCGTGGCTGACCTGTGCAGACAGGCGGAAGCCCTATCCGTGGAGCGCAGACAGGACAGGTTCATCCTGCCGGTTCATTCCGCGGCAGGACAGGAAGGTACCGAGCAGCCTTCCGGTATCCAATATAATGCCCTCCACCGCTTTTGCGGCGCCCGGGCCCTGCGCCACCTGGAGAGATACTTGCTCCGCTACGGCGTCCACCCCTACGAAGGAGAGCAGCAGGAAATCAAGCTGTTCGAGACCACCAATCCCAAGGAGGAGGTGCGCCAGACCGGCCTGGAAATCTGTCGGCTCATCCGGGAGGAAGGACTTGCCTTCCGGGATATAGCGGTCATCCTGGGAGACCTGGCGGGTTACGCCCCCTACGTGGAGACAGAGTTCGCCCAGATGGAGATTCCCTGTTACATCGACCGCACCAGGGGAATCACCCTGAATCCCATGATTGAGTACATCAAAAGCGCCCTGGAACTGTACGAAAAGGATTTCTCCTACGAAGCGGTGTTCCATTACCTGAGGAGCGGCCTGGCAGACTTCGATTGGGAAGAGGTAGACCGGCTGGAAAATTACTGTCTGCAGACCGGCATCAAAGGCTACCGCAACTACAGCCGTCTCTTCACCCGCAAGACCCCAGAGATGAAGGGCGCACCCGGGATGGAGAGCACGCCCGGTATGAAGGGCGAGGAAGAACTTGCGCAGCTGAATGCTCTCCGGGAGCGGATGATGGAGCAGATTGGGATGCTGCACCTGAAAGGCAAAGAACCCGTAAAGACCTACGTGAACTGCCTGTACGACTTCCTGGTGCAGAACCGGGTGCAGCAGAAGCTTTCGGCATTCCAGAGCCGTTTCGAGGAAGCGGGGGAGCTGGTGCGGGCCAAAGAATATGCCCAGATCTACCGCCTGGTGATGGAACTTTTAGACCAGATCTACGCCCTGTTAGGCGAGGAGGAGATTCCCATAAGGGAGTTTTCGGAAATCCTGGAGGCGGGCTTCGGCGAGATACAGGTGGGCACCATCCCCCAGAACGTGGACAGAGTGCTGGTGGGGGACATGGAGCGCACCAGGCTGCAGCAGGTGAAGGTGCTCTTCTTCCTGGGGGTCAACGACGGCAATATCCCCAAAGGGGCATCCAAGGGCGGCATCATATCGGACATGGACAGGGAATTCCTGCGGGAGTCCAAACTGGAACTGGCCCCCAGCCCCAGGCAGCAGATGTACATCCAGAGATTCTATCTCTACCTGAACCTGACCAAGCCCTCCGGGAGGCTCTACCTGTCCTATTCCAAGGTGAACAGCGCCGGAAAGTCCCTCCGGCCCGCCTACCTGGTGGACACGGTGCGGAGACTGTTCCCCGGATTGGCCGTGCAGTATCCCCAGACCAAGGCGCCCCTGGAACAGATCGTCACCGGTCAGGAGGGAGCCGGATATCTGGCGGAGGGCCTGCGGGAGTATGTGGAAGGCATGCTGCCCCCCGAGAGAGAACAGGATTTCTTCACCATCTACCAGGTCTACGGGGCGGAGGGGCTTCGGGAGAAGCGGGATTTCCTCACGGAAGCTGCCTTTCGCCGGTACCAGGACAGGGGGCTGTCCGCGGCGGTGGCCAGGGCCCTGTACGGCCTGGAGCTGGAAAACAGCGTCACCCGGCTGGAGACCTACGCGGCATGCGCCTACAGGCATTTTCTGCAGTATGGGCTGACGCTGCAGGAGCGGAAGGAATTCTCCTTCGAATATGTGGACATGGGAAACGTGTACCACGCGGTGCTGGAACAGTTCGCGGAGAAGCTGAAGGAAAAGGGCTATACCTGGTTCGATTTCCCGGAGGACTTCGCGGGTGAATGTGTGAAGGAAGCGCTGGAGCGCTGCGCGGCAGACTACGGCAGCACCGTCCTGTACAGCAGCGCCAGGAACGAATACGCCGTCACCAGGATGGGGCGCATCCTGACCCGCACGGTATTGACCTTGCAGAAACAGCTGCAGAAGGGGAGCTTCGTGCCGGAGTCCTTCGAGCTTTCCTTCCATTATGCCGACAACCTGGAGAGCGTCAACGTAGCCCTGTCAGAGCGGGAGAAAATGCGTCTCCGGGGCCGGATTGACAGAATCGATGTGGCAGAGGATGAGAAGAATGTCTATGTCAAAGTCATCGACTACAAGTCCGGCCACAAAAAATTCGACCTGGCGGCCCTGTACTACGGGCTGCAGCTGCAGCTGGTGGTATACATGAACGCCGCCGCGGAAGTGGAGACCAAAAGGCACCGGGGAAAGGAAATCGTGCCCGCGGCTCTGCTCTATTACCGGATTGATGACCCCTCCGTGGAGACCGCCGTGGAACTGACCCCGGAGGAAATCAATGAGGAGATCGGAAAGAAGCTGCGCATGAACGGCGTGGTGAACAGCGCGCCCGGCATCGTGGAGCTGCTGGACAAGGATATGGGCGACAAATCGGACGTGATTCCCGTGGAGCGTAAAAAGGACGGCAGCTTCTCCGCCCGTTCCTCGGTGCTGGACGGGGAGGAGCTGAAGACAGTATCCGACTACGTGAGCCGCAAAATCGCGGAGATCGGCAGAGAGATTCTGGATGGGACGATCTCCCTGAACCCTTATGAGAAGGGTCCAGAGGAAGCCTGTACTTACTGTGCCTATAAGAAAGTATGCGGCTTCGAGCCCGCCATGCCCGGATGCGCCAGACGCAAGCTGGAGGACATGGACAGAGAGGAAGCGCTCAGGCGGATGGCGGAGACATGAGCGCTATCGGGTGATGGTACAGGGCTGTGTTTCGCCGTTTTGGTTTTGGAGGATGTTTATGTATCGGCTCATCATAGCGGAGGATGAGATATTCGTCCGCAAAGAACGGACAAAATCAATCTCAAAAAAGAGAAAAAGACTGAAGAAAGGGCAGAAACGACTTCTGCTTCTGGTGCTGCCCTTTGCGGCCTATTTCGTCATCTTTTCCTACATTCCCATTGCGGGCTGGGCGCTGGCTTTCATGAATTACAAGCCGGGCATCCCCCTGTCGGAGACGCGGGCAGCGTTCGTGGGACTTTGGGAAAGGTAGGGGCAACTTTTGTCTTGACAAACTATGACAATATGGAGATAATAAGAATGTTCAGCCATATGGAATCAGAAGCATGGCTGGGTAAAATGTGAAGGATAGGCAGGGAATAGAATGCTGTTTAATTCCATAAACTTTCTTGTTTTTTTCCCGGTTGTCGTATTCATTTTTTTTATGATTCCAAAGAAATGCAGATATCTTTGGCTGTTAGCTGCCAGTTATTATTTCTATATGTGCTGGAATGCGAAGTATGTGATTCTTATATTTTCTTCTACTCTGGTGACTTGGATTGCCGGGTGGCTTGTCTCTGTGTGCAAGACCCATCGGAAATGGATGCTGGGCGGAAGCCTGCTCTTCAATCTGGGGCTGCTCTTTTTTTTCAAATATTTCGATTTCTTCTGGGAAGCCTGGGGCAAGGTCTTTTCCATGGTGGGGGGAAGGCTGCCGGACAAGCCCTTTGATGTGTTGCTGCCGGTGGGGATTTCCTTCTACACATTCCAGGCGCTGGGCTACATGCTGGATGTATACCGGGGAAAGATAGAGCCGGAGAAGAATTTCTTCCGCTATGCCCTGTTCGTGTCTTTTTTTCCACAGTTGGTGGCCGGGCCCATTGAACGGTCTGACAGATTGCTGCGGCAGATACACTTTATTGAGAGGATAGATGTATGGAATTATGACAACATCGCCCATGGGCTGATGCAGATGGTGTGGGGGCTTTTTCAGAAGATGGTCATTGCGGACCGGGTGGCGGTGATAGTGGATACGGTTTTCGGCAATTACTATATCTATGGGACGGTGCCCCTTGTGATTGGCGCGGTGGGGTTCGCGCTGCAGGTTTACTGCGATTTCGCCAGCTATTCGTCCATTGCCATCGGGGCGGCGAAAGTCATGGGATTCGACTTGATGGAGAACTTCGATACGCCGTATTTTGCCAGGTCGATTTCCGAGTTCTGGCATCGGTGGCACATTTCCCTGAGCAGCTGGTTCCGTGACTATGTGTACATTCCTCTGGGGGGGAACCGCTGCTCTCGTTTGAGAAAATATTTGAATCTGTTTCTCACATTTGTGGTCAGCGGCTTCTGGCATGGGGCGGGCTGGACGTTTCTGGCATGGGGCATGCTGCACGGGACATATCAGATTGTGGGAGATTTGACGAAAGGATGCAGGCAGAAGGTCAATGCGTTCCTCCATACGAAGACGGAAAGCTTCAGCTACAAAGCGGCGCAGACGGTGATTACCTTTGCCCTGGTGGACGTGGCATGGATTTTCTTCCGCGCGGGAGGGATCAGGGTGGCGTTGGATTATTGCGTGCGCATGGCCACCAAATGGGATCCCTGGTCGCTCTTTAACGAGGAAGTATACTCCCTGGGACTGAATCGGTTCGAGTGCAATATCCTGGCGGCGGGGACAGCGGTTCTTCTGCTGGTGGATTTGGTTCGATATAAGAAGAGACAGACTTTCTCAGAATTCCTGGCAGAGCAGTGCATCTGGTTCCGCTGGGGCGTTCTGCTGGCTATGCTGGCGGCGATTCTTGTCTTTGGGATGTATGGCATACAGTTTGATTCGAAGCAGTTTATCTATTTTCAGTTTTAGGAGCAGAATGGAAAATGCGGGTTCGGAATGCGGTGAAGGCAGTTTGTTTTTGTATGGCAGCAGCCATGCTCTATAGCGCCCTTTATGGAGTGTTTTCCTGGAAAGATACGGGAGGGGCCTATCTCACGAATATGGAGACGTTCTATGGGCTGGAGGAGGATGTGGCGGATGTGCTCTTCTGCGGGAGCAGTCACTGTTACTGTTCGGTCAATCCGGCAATCCTATGGGGACAGCATGGAATCGCCGGCTACAATTTGGGCATATCCGGCCAGGATTTCGCAGGTACCTACCATGGCATCCGGGAGGCTCTGAAGACCCAGCATCCCAGGGTGATCTGCCTGGAGATGTATGGAAGCGCTTTCGAGGGATATGAGGACAAGGGGAATCTGTACCGCAATCTTCTAGGGTACAAGCCTTCCCTGAATTATTGGAATGCGGTGAATGCTCTGGCAAATGGGGAGGAGAAGCAGGCCATTCTGTGGAAATGGCCGATTATCCATACACGGTATGCCGAACTGACGGAGCAGGATTTCCGGCCGGACACCATCAGCCGGACTTATATGGGCTACAAGCCGGAGTACGTTTATGAGGATATCGGGGAGATTCCCCTCTACCAGGTGACGGAGAGCGTGCCAATCGGATATGAGGAGGAGTGGCTCAGGAAGATCATTGAGCTGACCAGGGAGGAGGGAATAGAGCTGATCTTTTTTCAGGTACCTTATCTGGCAAATGAGCAGTTCCAGAAGCGATGCCGGTATATGAAGGAAATCGCGGCAGAGAACGGCATTCCTGTCCTGGACATGATGGAGATGCTGGACGAGCTGGGGATGGATACGGCACAGGATTTTATGGACTGGGGCCATTTGAATGAATACGGGGCCCGGAAGGTTTCCGCATATATGGGACAATACCTGGCAGAGAACTATGGGCTGGAGGACAAGAGAGGGACAGAAGGGTACGGTCTGTGGGACGAGAATCTGAAGGTGTGGCGGCATCTAGTCCAGAACCATGACTTGCAGCAGATCACGGATTTGGGAAGCTATTTGACCAATCTGGTCAATCTACAGGACTATACAGTCGTGCTCATAGCAGAGGGAGAGTTCCCCGGGGAAGCCGTGGAAGGGCTGCGGGAGAAACTGGCCCTGACGGGGGCAGGGGAGAGCTTTCTGGCAGGGGAGAGCGTCTGTGTGGTAAAGGACGGCGCAGTCCTGTATGAGTCCCCTAAGGAAGGCTGTTTCCGTTTCATGGGAATCGGTGAAAGCGATCTGCTCCTGCACGCGAATGACGGGAAAATGCATATCATTGTGGACAGGGTGGAGTATGACAGGGTGGAGTATGGCATCGCCATCGTACTTTATGACAATGTTCTGGGCATGGTGGCTGATGCGGTGGGATTTCCGGCATGGGGGGAAGGCCCATGTGTGAGATAGATAGGAGGCGGGGGGAATGGGAAAACGCAGAGGGACACTGCTGCTTCTGACAGGGCTGGTTTCGCTGTTTTGCTGGGCGGGATGCGGCCGCCAGGAGGGAGAGCGGCTGAAGGATTATGGAATCTATCGGGTCGAGGGCGAGGACTCTATGGTGCTGACCCAGTTTGTGATGGATCTGGCACAGGAGAAGACGGACATCAAACTGAAAAATGTGCCCGGAGACCAGGAGAACTGGATTTCCCTGATATCCCACGAGGAATCGGCCAACGAGTATGGATATACGGTGGAGCGGATGGACGACAATGCGTTTACTATTGTACGGAACGAAGGGCATCTGTTCTTTCTTGCACGGACGGACCAGGGGATGGAACGGGCGTGCCGGTATTTTTTCGGTAATCTGGTAGAGCAGAACGGGGATTTGCTGTTTCCGGAAGGGAGCGTGTATGCGGATACCGGCGCGGGTGTGAAGGAAGGGGTATGGATTGGGGATGTCCCGATAGAGGAGTATGCCATCCTGTGCGGGGGCAAGGAGGAAAGGCCGGTAGGTGAGGAACTGCGGGATTTCATCTATGAGACCACGGGACGGGCGTTCCTTCCGGTGGAGGTTTCCGGGGAGCGGGCCGGAAAGGGCATTCTGCTGTCCGTGGATCGGGAGGCCCGGGAAGGGAGCATCATCATAGAAGATGGGAACGTAGTCATCAAGGGCATGGATCTGGAGGGGCTGCGGCACGAAATGCACCTGTTCGTGAATCTTTATCTAGGATGGATGAACGCGGGGCAGAAGGATGCCTGCATCAGCAACGCTTCCAGGACCATCCATATCCCTTCGGATGTCCGGCAGGCGGAAGAGACCTGGATGGAGGAGCGGGAAGCGGTGGTGACCCTTTGGAATGTCAATTATGCCGGCGGCGCCTATCTGAACGGGGCTGTCAGCCTGAAGAATAATCTGGTGGATTATTCCCGGGAGCAGCTTTATGAATATGTGAAAATGCTGCACTACTGCGGTTTTACAGGAATCCAGGTCACAGAAATGTGCGGTGCCTGGGCCGGAACTGACAATTATGAGATCCTGCACGAAAAAATCCGCATGATGGCGGACGCGGCGCATTCCCTGGACATGAAATTCACATTATGGGTGTGGGGGGCCAATTTCAGCGACTTTGGCTGGGTGGACAATACGGCGGTCTATGGCGCTGAGGAGGGAGCGGCGTACGACAATCCCCGGGCCCGGGAGACATTTGAAAAATATTATTCCATCTATGCCCAGCTGGCTGATTGCTGCGACAGGGTCATCGGACATTACTATGATCCGGGAAGGCTCCACTCTTCCGGGGATGTGGCGAATTACGCAAGGATGCTCCGGGACAAGTTCCAGGCGGTGAATCCTGGAATCGATTTCGGCGTGAGCTGCTGGAAAGATCCCTTCAATAAGGAAGTCCTGGTGCAGGTACTGGGTGAGGACGTCACATTATACAGCGGCACTTTCAATAATGACCTGGAACAGAATATGGAGTTCCGGCAGATTGTTTCGGAGCTGGGAGCCAATCTGGGGATGTGGTCATGGAATGGCTGTGAAATGGAGATAGATCAGCTTGCCCAGATGAACTTCAACCTGGAAATTCTGCGCGAGACGTATCAGACGGCCAGAGCATGCGATGAAGTCATGAAACCCTCCTATTGGAGCGAAATGGACAGTTATCATGTGCTGAATGCGTTTTCGCTGTACTGCGCGGGACATTTATTGATCGATCCGGACATCCCGTCGGAAGACTTGTACCGCCAGATTTCCGTGGCTGTGGCTGGAGAGGAATATGCGGACGCTTTTACGGAAATGCTGCAAATCATACAGGATGCCAGATCAGGGGACTCCGCTGACGGTTTTCTGTGGGACAGCGAGGCGTATGTCCTGAAGAGCGATGCCTATCCGGCGGAAAGCATTCTGGAGCGGTGTGAAAGGACTATTCCGGTGCTGCAGGAAATGATAGACCGCGGTATGGAAACGAACACTTTTCCGTTCCCGATTCCGCTGGGGGACGTCCTGCGGATGATTCTGCCGCATTTGCAGCAGATCAGGGGGTATGCGCAGTTTCGTCTGGAGCTGGAGGCGCTGGAATCCGCCTGGCAGCAGAGGCAGAGCGCGGAGGATACGGCCCTGGCTTTGAAGGAGGCGGCAGAGCCGATATCTGACTATAATTGTGTGATTGGCATGTGGGGACAGGTTGAGGCCCGTGCCCAGCGGGAGCTGGTGTTGGAGTTCTGCAGCCGGACAGGGACGGAAGTGCCGGTTTACCCGGAGTGGGACAGGCAGCGCAAGCAGTTCATCTATGAGCGCATCGTTTCGGACCAGAAGGGGAAGCAGGAACCGGTGTCAACGGCTGCCCCATATTATCAGTTCGGGTATGCTTATGGCGAGGAGACGGAGCGGCTGATCCGGGAGATGGTGGAAGAGGGGCTTTTGGTGCAAAAGGAAGATGGGGCTGTTTATTTGGCGGATTGGGAAAAATATATCTATCACTTTGATTAAAAAATGATGATAAGAGAAAAGAGAGAGGCAGCTCTGACGCCATAAGCGTCAAAGCAGAGAGATGTTCTGTTCTTGCAACAGAGTATCTGATGTGATATTATAGTAAGGAATTATCTACAAATAACTGCTGCAAGTTTATGGCAATTTTTATTGTATTTACGGGCTTTTGCCTGAAGCAATTGCAGCAGTTATTTTCCGACAATTCCTAAAGGATTGTCTGGCAGAAAAGCACAGCGGAAAGGAGCATTGCCTGGTAACTATCATGCGTAATACATCGGAGCCGTCCGATATGGATGCGGAGAAGAAAGGACCCTCCTACAGGAGAGGGGCTTCCCAAAAGGCGGAAATATCTCAGAATACAAGAGTGTCTCAGGGAAGAGAGGGTGCTCGTGGGGCAAGAACTTCCACGGGGAGAGGGGGTTCCCATAGGGGAGAAGTGCCTCAGGGCGCAAGGACTCCTCTCGGGCGGGGAGATACCCAGAGAAGCGAGACCCTGTGCGGTGCGAGGGAGTCCCAGAAGAGTGAGCCTTCCCGAAGACGGGAGGATTTCCGGGAGAGTGAGCCTTCCCGAAGACGGGAGGATACTCGGGAGAGTGAGCCTTCCCGAAGGCGGGAGGATTTCCGGGAGAGTGAGCCTTCCCGAAGGCGGGAGGATACTCGGGAGAGTGAGTTTTCCAAAAGGAGAAGTCCCTCTCAGGGGCGGCAGGCTTCCCGGGGCGGGCGGCCTGCTCGAAGAAGGGGCGCCGCCCGGAGGAGACGGGAGAAATCCAGGGCCATCCTCATATGTTTCACGGTCATCTTTCTGCTGGGTGTGGGAGGCTGGCTCTATATAAACGGTCTGGCGTATGGAACTGTACGCGTGGAGGCGGGCATTCAGGTGGCCGCCTCTGACTTTATGAAAAAAACGGACGATACGGCTGTCTTCACGGAGGACAGCAAGCCCTTCGACATCTCGGTGCCCGGCGAATATACGGTCAAGGTGAAGAGCGGCTGGTTTGTCCACAGATGCAAACTGATCATAGAGGACACCATCGCGCCCCAGGCCCGGGCGGTGCCGGTGCAGCGCAAGCTGGGGGAGGCCTGCGGGGCGGGGGTCTTTGTGGAGGAGATTGAGGACGCTACCAAAGTGGAGGTCTCCTACAGGACGGAACCTGACTTTGACAAGGCCGGGACACAGAAGGTGGAGATCGTCCTGACGGACAGAGGCGGGAACCAGACGGTCCTGGAGACGGAGCTGTTCCTGGTGGAGATAGCGGAGAGCGTGACCATAGAGGCCGGCGGGGAATTTCCAAGCCTTGGCAGTTTCGTCGTCGTGGGCCGGAATGCGGATTTCGTCACTGACGTGAATGGGATTGACCGCACGAAGGTAGGGGAGCATACGATTGTACTGGAGGTGGACGAGGGCATCTATGCCTCCACCCTGAAAATCGAGGACACTGTGCCTCCCCGGATGGAGGTCCAAAATGTGGAGGGCTACGCGCTGGTGCCCAGAAAAGCGGAAGATTTCGTGGCGCAGCTGGAAGACGTGACGGATGTGGCCTTTTCTTTCCGGCAGGAGCCGGACCTGACGCTGATCGGCTCCCAGGAGGTGGAAATCGTCGCGACGGACAGCGGCGGCAACGAGACGGCGAAGACGGCAGTGCTGACTTTGTGGGAGGACACCCAACCGCCGGAGATTCAGGGAGCGGTGAATCTGACTTATTTCATCGGGGAAAGCATTTCCTATCGGAAGAACGTCAAGGTGGTGGACAACTGCCAGGAGGGCACTTCTCTGGAAGTGGACACTTCCGGCGCGGACCTCAACACGGAAGGGGTATACCCGATTGTCTACAACGCAAAGGACGCGGCGGGCAATACTGCCAGCGTGACGGTGAACCTGACCGTCCGGACCAGGATGTACAGCCTGGAGGAGATGAATGCCTACGCGGACGCCGTGATAGCGGAGATCATCACGCCGGACATGAGCCTGCGGGACAAGGCGTGGGCGATATATAGTTATGTGGTGAGCCATGTGGCGTATATCACCCATTCGGAGAAGGGGGATTGGATCAGGGCGGCCTACGAGGGTCTGGCGGAAGGGAAAGGAGACTGCTATGTCTACGCCTGCACCACCAAGGCGCTGCTGACCAGAGCGGGCGTCCCCAATCTGGACATCGAAAGGATTCCCACCAGGCTGGAGCATTACTGGAATCTGGTGGACGTGGGAGAGGGGTGGTACCATCTGGACACCACGCCCAGGCCGGACCATCCCACCATTTTCCTCTGGACGGACGAAGAGATGATGGCATATTCCGCATGGCATTACAATGCCTACAATTATGACCGTTCCCTCTATCCGGAGATCAATTAGATGGATACAGAAATTTAGAGGGATATATACAAATATGAAACAATTGTGTCCTAGAATAGACAGGCGGGTGACGAAAGGTGCCTGTTCCCCGGCGGGCGCCATGCCCCTGTGTGTCTGGGCGGCGTGGGAAAGGGCGCAGAGCGGATGAAAGAAAAGCTTGGCAATGAATCAGGGGAGCATGTGGGGGCAGCATATAGGAACAACATATGAAGAAACTTGGCGTGATCGGGGGCCTGGGCCCCATGGCAACTGCATATTTCCTACAGCTTCTGGTACAGATGACTGAGGCTCGGACCGATCAGGAACATATCGAGGTCCTGCTCCACAGCAAGCCCCAGATTCCTGACCGCACCCGTTTCATTCTGGGACAGAGCCGGGAAGACCCCCTGCCCCAGATGGTGGAAATCGGCAGAGAGCTGGCCGGTCAAGGGGCGGAACTGATAGCTGTTCCCTGTGTCACGGCCCATTACTTCCAGAAAAAGCTGGAAGATTCGATTGGGATTCCCGTGGTGGACACCATCCGGGAGACAGCCCTTTCCCTGAAAGCGGCAGGTGTCACCAAAGCGGGCATCCTGGCTACGGACGGCACCATTGAGAGCGGGCTGTTCCAGCGGGCGTTCGCGGGCGAAGGGATTTCGGCCATGCTGCCTGACCGGGCAGGTCAACAGGCGGTCATGCAGATTATCTATCAGAATGTCAAAGCGGGGCAGCCTGTGGATTCGGCGGCGTTTTGGCGGGTGGCGGAAGGGCTGTTCGGCCAGGGGGCCCAGGCTGTGCTGCTGGCCTGCACGGAGCTGTCGCTGGTGAAGCGGGACTTTGGGCTGGGGGAGGGATTCCTGGACGTGATGGAGGTGCTGGCGAGAAAGGCGGTTCTTATCTGCGGCCGCCTGAAAGGGCAGTATGAATGCCTGCTGCGGCTTCGGGAGGGGCAATGCCCATCTTGAACAGATTCGTAAATTCTGGCGGTCTATGGTATGGCCGGGAAACGGATAGAGGAGCGCTCCATGACCGATGTGGTCAATGGGCAGATCAAGAGACTTTTCTGGAATGATCCGGAGGAATGAAGATGCAGAACAATGTATTGGACTACTTAAATCATATCGTAAAGCAGAAACCCGCAAAGACAGCCTACGCCGATGGCACGGAGGCCTTGAGCTTCCGGGAAGTATACGACCTGAGCCGCAGCATCGGAAGCTGTCTCCACAAAAAGGGAATCTACAGAAAGCCCGTGGTGGTCTTCATGCGGAAATCCCCGAAAGAGGTGGCGGCCTTCTTCGGCGTGGTGGCAGGCGGCGATTTCTATGTGCCCGTCGATGAGGAGATGCCCGCGGGGAGGATCCAGCTGATACTGGACAATGTGCGCTCGCCCCTGATTATCTGCGACCGGGAGACGGAGGAGACGGCCAGGACGTTCCGGATCGGGGAGGGGGAGGTTTTGCTATTCGATGAGATGGCGCAGTGCGGGATTGATGACGGGGCGCTGGAGGAGATTCACCGGAATGCCATCGATACAGACCCGATTTACATCGTCTTTACCTCCGGCTCCACGGGAATCCCCAAGGGCGTGGCGGCCTGCCACAGGTCTGTGATAGACTATATCGAGCGGCTGTCGGAGGTGCTGGGCTTCGGGGAGGAGACGGTCTTCGGGAACCAGTCACCCCTCTACTTTGACGCCTGCCTGAAGGAGCTGTATCCCACGCTGAAATTCGGGGCCACCACCTACCTGATTCCCAGGGAGCTTTTCTCCGTTCCGGTGAAGCTGGTGGAGTATCTGAACGCCCACGGAATCAATACCATCTGCTGGGTGGTCTCCGCCCTGACCATGGTAAGCGCTTTCGGCACCTTTGAGACGGTAAAACCGAAATTTCTGCACACAATAGCGTTCGGGAGCGAGGTGTTCCCGATTAAGCAGTTCCGCATCTGGCGGGAAGCCCTGCCGGAGGCCGTTTTCACCAACCTGTACGGCCCCACGGAGGGCACGGGGATGTGCTGCTATTACCGGGTGGAGCGGGAAT
>OFFF01000147.1_pt1 | contig 55174 bp, 53 predicted proteins | sample 1521301 | NCBI WGS metagenome assembly OFFF01 (sample SAMEA3504101, study PRJEB24116) | mouse gut metagenome | biome: mouse gut; feature: mouse-associated habitat; material: faeces | place: Denmark | collected 2011
TTATCAGTCAAACGGAAATTCATACTGGCCCCTCCTTGGGAGTTTTTGAAACCTGAGTAAGGTTATCATATTTTGGCGCATTTGTCAACACGCAAGTCAATGTTAGACAATCTCTCCGCAAAAATGATACTTTTCGCCTGTTTCGCAAAGTGTTGTCAGCAACTCCGCTCCATAATTTTTGTGGTCTTGTCCATATCAGTGACAGCATTTTTCCCGCCTGCTTATTTGATTAATTTTCTTTTGTAGGTATCTTGTACTCTCTGGCTACTTTTTCTACCTTTTCTTCCGGCACCATTAAAAGATGGGCAGTTTGGGTTATGTTGTGGGTAGAAGTCAGGGCATTTTTGATGAGAAGCTCAATGCCTTGCTCCAATCCTTCCTTCCGGCCTTCCTCAATCGCTTCTTTCCGGAGATATTCACGTTCCGCCTTCTCGTCATATTCTTCTAACAACATTCTACGCACCTCCGCCTGACTTCTCTGCAAAATGTCCGTCAGTATTCCATGTGCCAGACAGTGCTCAATCGCCTGTCTCAACGCCTTCTCCAATACCATCCCTCTTTGAAGATTCCTGCGGATCTCTCCTATAAACTCCGCATACTCCTGCAGCCGCCGGCATTTCTCCATTAATTTACGGTTATGTCCGCTGTTAATATTCAGAACAAGGGCACGACATTCCAGCGCTGGCTCGTATCCCTCCCGCCTGGATTCAAATGCCTCCGATAACCGAAGCTCCATCCGCTCCGCCTCTCTCTCCAGGCCATTGTAAAATACAATGTAATTGGGAAACGGCAGAGGAATGCGTGTATTCCCGGATAAACGATACCCTTTGCTGTTGATGTACCGCTCATACAGCTCCGCAAAATACAGTAGCCCGCGCAGAGGCATATTTGGATTCCACGTACTCTGATGTTCATAAAGATTCATGGAAGCACCCACCAGAAAGGAAAGATCATTTTTCATTTTCAGATAAATGACATTTTCCAGGGTGTTAATCTCCAGGTCTTCCGGATCTTGATAATCCGTGCCGTTGACGGCGTTATAAAGAGACAGCAGATCCCTTTTATCATGGAAAGTCAAATACCCCGCAGCAAGCTACGGGATATTTGACCCTCGCGGCAGTCGCCAAATGGACATGCCAGCATGTCCGTTTGGCTCGTTGCTCGCGGGAATAAACCGAAACAGTTCATCCTTGTACTTTCGGTTGGCCCGTTTTCGGAAACGGAATATTTTGCTTATTTTGATTTTCAATTTGTTCTCCTTTCATTATACGGTTTTCCTGTTTATCCTGCAAGACCGTAAAAGGCATTCATAGGCATCACACTCACTTTTTTGTTACTGTTCGCACTCCACGATTCCGCGGGGTGATTTCATGGGGGCTGTTATTAATTGATGTGAACAGGAAAAGCAGATATAACTTTATTGAATCCGGCATAAACAGAGTCATGATTCATATGGGAAATAAAAATCGGAAGCCATTAATTTGGAATAAGTGTCAATCATTTCTTGACATACCTAGATTATGGAGGTATTATAAATACATAGAAAGTCTATGCATAGGAAATCAAGGCATAAGAGATCAAAGCATAGCAAGAAGAAGGGACAGAGCGGAAAATAGTATTTTCTAATGAAGTTCAAGCCTAAGTGGAAAGAAAGGACAGGTGATTCTTATGGATAAAAGGATGATGGCGATGAGCACGGCCATGCTTCTTCTGAAGCTTCTGGAGGAAGAGGATATGTATGGATATCAGATGATTCGAAAGCTGGAAGAGCGGAGCAACCAGGTATTTTCTCTTAAGGAGGGAACGCTTTACCCGATTCTGCATTCCTTAGAGGAGCAGGAGGCGGTGGAGAGCTATGAGAGCCAGGCCGAGACAGGACGGAAGCGGAAGTATTATCGTCTCACAAAAAAGGGAGGAAAGCTGCTTCGGCAAAAGCAGGAGGAGTGGGAAGTCTATGAGAATGCGATCCGCAGCATAATGACAGGAGGTGTGTCCCTTGCGCTCTGAGCAGCAGGAACGGTTAAATCATTTTCTGGAGGATGTGGATGAACAGATCGCCTACAAGCCCATTCATGCGGCGGTAAATGAAGAGCTGCGCGCTCACGTGGAGGATAAGGCGGAGATCTATATGGAATATGGCATCGAGGAGGACGAGGCATATGAGAAAGCCATCCGTGACATGGGAGACGCCTCGGTGATTGGGATTCAGATGAATGAGACCCATCATCTTCGAATCGCAAAGCCTCTATTGACAGCGATCCTCATACTTACGGCATTAGCAGCGGCGGGAAACCGGCAGCAGTACGGAGGATTTGGAGGAAGCGAAAATATATGTATACTGTGGGGCCTGTTGGTACTTGTGCTCTCCATGCGGTACGGTTACCCGCTCTTGCTGAAACATGCGGGAAAGCTGACCGTATTGTTTACGGCTCTGGGTGGGTTCTATATGCTGATTCACTCAGAGGCAGGCCGCCGTCTTTTTGAAGACGTTATGATATCAAGTCCCGTAATGTTGTTTAATCCATGCCGGATATTCAGCCCTACGGTTATATTCCTTATTTTTCAGGCAGCGGTTCCGGTTATGGCAGTGCTGCTCTATCATGGAAGGCATCGGTGGCTTACGGCTTTATCTGCTACGGGGGCATTTCTGGTATTTTTACTTTGGGTAAACAACTCACAGTTTATTTGGAAAACATATACCTACACTTCCGTCCTGGCTCTGCTTGTTTCCGGCCTTGGCATAATGCTTTATATGGTAGGAAAGGAATATGCGGATATTGACAAAAGAAAAGGATTCTTATCCGTAGGAATCTTCTTTCTGTCGGCGCTCCTTTTATGGGCGCTTCCTCAGAAGAAAATGATTTCAGAAAGTCTGGATCTGTTTTTTCATCCGCGGGAATATGCATACAATGCCTGGACGGACAGCTATAATGATTTGCTGGTCCAGGAGCTTTTAAAAAGATCGGAATGGGTGGGAGAACCGAAGCTCAGCAGACAAGAGCTGATTCGCTACCGCACTTCCGAATGGTACTATAAGGACGGCCCCGGGGAATGGAGCGGAGGCACTCAGACGCTTAAGGAATATGCGGAGTATAAGATGCAGTACCAGGAAGCGGACTTTTCAATATTTTTGGATGATGTGGTTCCGCAGAGCTATGGGAAAAATTATTGGATTTTCCGCTGGTTTATGAAATACGGGCGGATACCGGCCGGAATTTTGCTTTTGGCGGTTTTTTCCATGTATGGGCTTTTGTTTGCAACAGCATTTCAAATCCGCAACCGTCTGGGAAGGCTGGCAGCCCTTGGGGGAAGCCTGGCTCTCAGCGTCCAGGGCCTGCTTTATGTCCTGGGGAATTTTGGACACCGATTCGGTATGTTCGGCAATCTGCCCTTTGTGTCGGAGGGATTCGTCAGCATCACGGGCAGCGCCGTTCTTGCAGGGCTGGTGCTTTCCGCTTACCGGTTTGACACGGTAGTGACAGAAAAGAAATAGCAGATTATTTTTTCAGATACCGGTATACAAGAATGTAGGCATAGAGAAAGCAGGGAATCACAACGGTACATACAAGAGAGGCTTTGAGCCAGTCCTTGGAGGCCGTGGGGTCCGTGAAGGCGAGAACAAAAGTGATAAGATACATGCCTGCTAACAGCAGAGCGCCTGTGAGGGCAAGGATGCGTTTGAGTTTTTTTAACATGGGATGCCTCCTGTTATCTTGCGGGGGTCGCCTGACAGCGTGAAAGAGTAAATGGGATTCATGCCCCGGACAAAAGCTGCCAAGAGCAGATTCCGCTGTTGCTTCTAAGATAACATATCTTTAAAAAGAAGTATAGAAATTTTCAACTTTTTTGTATAAAGCCGGAATAACGGGTCATAATAGAATTAGACAAAAGAGAAACGAATTACTTATATCCTCCCCTTTAGTGAAATCCCCGCTGCGGTGACGCGGCGGGGATTTTTTTGCTCAAAAAGAAATATCCAAAGATATTTCAAAGCAAAGGAAGCAGGCAGGTGAAATTTGTACAAATCACATTAAAATATTATACCAAAAATAGATTATTTGATTTTATTTTAATTTATTATATGCTATAATGGTAAAGCTGACTTTGATGTAAAAGAACATATTTTCAGAAAAGAATGACAAAGATTAGTGAAATTGTAAAATGATTCGGCGATTTTCGTCGGTATACATAACATAGGACGTGAAAAGCTTCCGGGGGGAGGGGTAAAGCGTGGAGAGTGAAGAGGTTCTGAAGGTTCAGATGTTAGGCGGCTTCACGATGACCTATTGTGGAAAGCAGCTGCAATTGGGAAAAAATCAGACGACAAAGGTAATGCAGCTTTTGCAGCTTCTTTTGAATGCCGGGCCTCAGGGGATATCCAGGCTGGGGCTTATGGAGCGGCTATTTGACGGAGATATGGAGGGAGACCGGGCAAATAATCTGCGCGTGAATATATTTCATTTAAGGAAAATGCTGCAAAAAACAGAGCTGCCAAAGGAGATGTACATCCGCACGGAGAACGGACGTTACTATTTTGACAGCTCTTTTCCCGTTGAGGTGGATGCCAGGCGCTTTGAAGAGCATATCCGTCAGGCGGAACAACAAAAAGGTGAGGCAAGACTTGAGCTTTTGAAAAAAGCGTGCTATGATTATACGGGAACATTTCTGCCGGCGCTGACCGTGGACGCATGGGTGGTGGTAGAAGCAGTTCATTTGCAGAATCTGTATTTTTCAGCCCTGGAGGAAGTGTGCGGGCAGATGAAGGAGCGCGGGGAATATACGGAGCTTTTGGAGCTTGCCAGTCGGGCGGCCTCTCTGTATCCCTTTGACGAGTGGCAGACCTGGCAGATGGAGTGCCTGATGAATCTGGGACGGCCTATGGAAGCAATTGCGCTGTATGAAAAAACTACGGAGCTGTACTATAATGAGCTGAATATGCCGCCTTCAGAGCGCATGCTGGAGTACTTCCGGCGTATGAGCAGTCAGGTGCGGCTTAATACGGCGGATTTTAATCGAATTCAGGAGACCCTCCGAGAAGACGGCGGGGAAAAAGGGGCTTATTTTTGTTCCTATCCCAGCTTTGTGGACACCTATCGTATGATGGTACGCCTTATGGAGCGTTCCGGGCAGTCAGTCTATCTTCTTTTGTGTACCCTCTATGACGAGCGCCAGGGGAAGGGAATTCAGCAAAGGAAGGAGCTTTCTCAAAAGCTGTCGTCCTCCATAAAGGAGGCTTTGCGCAGAGGGGATGTCTATACCTGCTATAACCTAAGCCAATATCTGGTAATCCTTACCGGAATCCGCAAAGAGGAATGTTCCATTGCCACCAATCGTATAGATGCCTGCTTTCGGAAAAAGGAAGGAAGCAGACGGGTACATATCAGCTACCGCATGGCATCAATTATTCAAATGACAGATACAGAATCCGGTGTGTTTTAGCCGGAGAGATGGAAAAGTATTGGAAAACGGATGGGAGGAGAAGAATGGACTTGAGGACCTGGCTGGCGTTTCTGGCGTTAAGCCTGTGTTGTCTGACAGGCTGCCGGAAGACTGCTTCCGAAGTACCCGTACCGGGGGAGACGCTTCAGAATATGCAGGAAGTGGAAGCCAAAAGTCCTGTGTCTGAGGCACAGGGGAGTTTTCAGGTTGTTGAACCGGGTTCGCTTTACACAGGGACCATAGAAATAGCGGTTCCGGAGGCATCCGGAACAGTTGTGTACGAAGGGAATGGCGTCACAATCGATGCAAGCCATACGGAGGACGGGTATATTATGGTAAAAGGGATGTCCTCCGATACCCGTTTAAAGACCCAGGTAAGCTTAAACGAAGAAATTTATACTTATGATTTAAACCAGGAGGAGGAATATGAAGTATATCCTCTTCAGATGGGAAACGGAATCTACAAGGTTCAGGTATTCCAGCAGGTGGAGGGAAGCTCATACACGCCTGTTTATTATGCGGATATAGAAGTGGAGATGCCGGATACGGATAGGGTGTTTTTGTATCCGAGTCAGTATATCTGGTATACCAACGATAAAAATGCCGTCAGGCTGTCCTATGATTTATGCATGAATCTAACCTCAGATCAGGAAAAGGTGGAGCGTATCTACGATTATGTGGTGAACCTGCTCACCTATGACTACGAGAAAGCGGCCACGGTGCAGAAGGGCTATCTTCCGGATGTGGATGCCACGCTGGAGGAGCGCAAGGGTATTTGTTTTGACTATTCCGCGCTTGTGGCAGCTATGCTCCGGGCGCAGGATATTCCGGTGCGGCTGGTGATTGGATACGTACAGCCGGAGAATCTGTACCATGCCTGGAATCAGGCTTATGTGGACGGGGAATGGATTTGGATGGATGCCACCTTTGGTCCGTCCTCGGGCCATACGGAAAAGGATTACACACAGGAACGGGAATACTAGAGGGGAGTGAATGGTAAGGATGGAACAACAGAAGAAGGTAAAAAGTCTGCCGGCAGCGGAGGTCTCTCTGTTTTGTCAGCAGGCGGCTATGATGCTCAAGGCAGGAATTCCCCTGTATGACGGGATGGAGCTGTTATACCGGAATTACAGGGAGACCTCGTATGGTTCGGCCTTTGAGAAAATCTACGAAGGCGTGCAGGAGGGAGGAACCCTATATGAGGGCGTAAAGAATGCCGGTTTTTTCCCTGCCTATATGGTTTATATGGTCCGGATTGGAGAGTCGGCGGGAGAACTGGATAATGTGCTGGAATCTCTGAGCGGCTATTATGAGAGAGAGGACCGGCTCCAGGCGTCCATACGCAGCGCAGTAGCCTATCCGCTGCTACTGGTGGTGCTGATGACCGCAGTGATCGGCGTGCTGGTTGTCAGGGTGCTTCCTGTCTTTACCGAAGTCTTTTTAAGTTTGGGAACGGGCCTTGGAGGAACAGAGGCGGCCGTTTTGTCCGGCGGTGCGGTAATGGGAAGGATTGTGCTGATTGCGGCGGCGGTTTTTCTTGCACTTGTGCTGGCTTTATACCTTATGTGGCATATGGGGGGAAGAAATCTGCTTGTGAAGGCAAGCCGCATGCTTCCGCCTGTGCGGAGACTTTTGGATAAGCAGGCGGCCGGGAGATTTGCGGAGGTAAGCGCTATGGTCCTGGAAAGCGGCTACAGTCTGGAACAGGCTCTGGAGCTGATTCCGGATTTGATTTCCGACGAGCGCAACAGGAAGCGGGTAAAAAGATGCGGCGAGCTGATGGAGAAGGATCGGGATTTTCCCGAAGCCGTGGAAAAGACAGGCTTATTTGAACCGCTTCATCGGCGGATGATACGGGTAGGATCGGAGGCCGGACAGATGGATCAGGTTATGAAGCGGCTTTCCCGGATATATGAGACAGAGGTGGATGAAGGCATACATAAAATGGTATCCTGGGTGGAGCCGGCGCTGGTAAGTGTTTTAACCGTGATAATCGGCGGGATTCTACTGTCGGTTATGTTGCCGCTGGCGGGGATTATGATGTCCATTGGTTAGGAAGTACTCTTAGAGTAAAAGGAGCGGCCTATGCATTTGTATCGAAGAAAACGAAAGCGTTTTAGTTCCTGGCTGCTGGTTCCGGCGCTGCTTCTTGTGGGCGTTGCTGTGTTGGCGGCAGGCAGTAAGCGGATGGAGGAGACGACCCGGCGCGAACAGCAGGAGCTGCTGGAGGAGGCTGTGAATCAGGCGGTTGTGAACTGCTATGCCATGGAGGGGCGATATCCGGAAAGTATCCGTTATCTGATTGAAAATTACGGGATTCAGGTTGACTTTGACCGGTATGCCGTCAGCTATGAGATATTTGCGGATAATGTAAAGCCCCGGGTGAAGATTATAGCCCTGGGCGAAGATGGAGATAAATCATGAAGGAACGGACAAACAGGGTAAACGGGCTTCTGATGCTTATTGTGTATGGAATTTTTGCTCTCTTTTCTCTGCTGCTGGTAGTAGTGGGAGCAAGGGTATACCGGAATGTCGTGTCTACGGGCCGGGAGAATACACAGACCCGGGCGGCTTTTTCCTATGTGGCCAATAAGATTCGCATGAGTACCCGGTTTTCAGGAACCCTTCGCCTGGAGGAAGAGGATGGGATGGAAGTGCTTGTTTTGGAGACGCTGACAGAGGGCTATGAAACACGTATCTTCTATCATGACGGAGCTTTAAGAGAGCTTTATCAGTCAGCTGATATGGAACTGATTCCGGAAATGGGGGAAAAGATCGTAGAGGTCCGGGATTTCCGGATTGAAGTTACAAGGGAAGGTAATCTGATCCTGCACTCCGTGGATTCGGAAGGGAAGGAGCGCAGCCTCCATTTATATATAGAAGGGAAAACACTATGAATCAAAGGGGAAATAGAAATCCGGCGCTCGTAGAGTTGATTTTGGTGCTTCTCTTTTTTGCTCTGTCGTCCGTGATACTGGTGCAGGTTTTTGTAAAGGCGCATTTCACAAGCGAGGAGAGCAGAGCACAGACTCTGGGCTTATTAAAGGCTCAGGATGTGATCGAGAGGTGGAAGGAAAATCCCGGGGAGCCGGAAGCGGTTTTCACCCCGGAGGACGGCTGGAAGGAGACGGCCGGAGAATCGGGAGATGCACGAACCTTTCTGATGAGCTGTACCGGAGAGCTGGAGCTTGCGGGGGACGGACAGGAAGCCTATGAAATGCGTTCGGAGCTTTGGACGGAGGAAACGGAGGCAGGCAGTCTGTACCATATCCGGGTGCAGGTCATCGGACTGCGGGATCAGAAGATACAGGTGGAGCTTGCAACATCCCGGTATCAGGCGGAAAAGTAGAAGGAAGAGGGGAAAATTTGGCATATGGGTAAGGGAAACAAGGGCGCAGGTGTCGGAATGGCTTCCGTTCTGCTGATTGTTATGGTACTGGCCTTTACCACCTTCGGCGTTTTATCTTTGGTGTCGGCGGTGACGGACGCAGGGATGAGCAAGAAAGCGGCGGATACGGCGGCGGCCTATTACAAAGCCGAGGGAGAGCTCCAGAAACAGCTGGCCGTGCTGGACGGGGATCTTCTGGCCGGGCGGGCGGAGATTCCGGAACAGGGATTGTGGGAGCTTAAGACGGATGTGCAGGAGGTACAGCAGCTTCTTTTGATAGTGGAGCACAGAGAGGAGGACGGGAGTAATAAGCGCTTCCGTGTTCTCTGGCAGCGGCTTGTGAATACGATGGATTGGAATCCGGATCCGGGAATTGATATATGGGATGGAGGAATGTGAGATGGCAGTACAGATACAGGAAATATTGAAAACAGGATTGGATATGGGGGGATCGGACATCTTTCTGATTCCGGGCTCTCCCGTAAGCTTAAAGAGAGGGGGAGAGATTTTTCCCATTACCTCCGAGCGGGTGATGCCCGATGCCTCCCGGGAGCTGTTAGAGCAGATTTACCAGTTAGGCGGCAGAAGTATGGAGGAGCTTTTAAAGAAGGGAGATGACGATTTTTCTTTCTCAGTCAAGGGAGCGGGACGTTTCCGCTGCAATGCTTATAAACAGAGAAGCTCACTGGCAGCGGTTCTCAGAATTGTGACCTTTGGCCTTCCGGACAGCAAGGAGATGAATATTCCGGATGCGATCATGGATCTGTACCGGCAGCAGAATGGTATGATTCTGGTTACCGGTCCGGCTGGAAGCGGCAAAACGACCACGCTGGCCTGCCTGATTGACCGCATCAACCAGGAGCGAAGCGGCCATATCATTACCATTGAGGATCCCATTGAGTATATCCATTCTCATGGGAAGTGTCTGGTAAGCCAGAGGGAGATCGAGCTGGATACGGAAAGCTATGCAAGCGCCTTAAGAGCGGCGCTCAGGCAGACGCCGGATGTGATTCTTTTGGGAGAAATGCGCGATTTTGAGACCATTCAGACGGCTATGACAGCCGCTGAGACGGGAGAACTGCTGTTATCCACGCTGCATACGGTGGGGGCGGCCAAGACCATAGATCGAATTGTAGATGTATTTCCGGCAGGGCAGCAGGCGCAGGTTCGGGTACAGCTTTCCATGGTACTGCGCGCCGTAGTATCCCAGAGGCTTCTGCCGATGATTGGCGGAGGACTGGCGCCGGTATTTGAGATTATGATTGTGAATCCGGCCATTCAAAATATGATTCGGGAGGGTAAGGTCCATCAAATGGACAATGTTATTTACTCCGGCGGCGAAGCCGGGATGAGGACCATGGACAGCGACATCCTGAAGCTTTACCAGGAACAGAAAATTACAAAAGAAACGGCGCTGACCTATGCGGTCAACCGGGAGATGATGGAAAGGAAGCTCAGATGAGCTTCCTTTTTTGATCAAAAAAGAAGTTTTTTTAATGGGGCTCTTAACGGGGTAGGAGGTAGAATAAAAATAACCAGAGGTGTGTGCGTATGAATAAGACATATGTAAGCTTGGCGGCAGGAAGTGTCATTCGGGTCTGCTGTGACCGATTTGAAGGCAGTGACTGCAGCGGCAGATTTTATACAAGATATGCAGAGGAGCCGGTAGACTTCCGAAATGCGGGTGAGCTTTTAAACCGTATGGATCAGTTTTATGACTGGCTCGGTTATCCCCAACCGTCCATAGAAAGCCGCAGGTTTCAGCGGCAGTTTTCGGAGAAGCATCCTCAGGGGGAGCCGGCTTTGGAAAAAAGGAAAATAATGGCCCGGGAAGGAGAAAAGGCAGCCGTGGTAAAAGAAGACGATATGAACAGACATCAAGGCGAGAAAGCCACCTTCGTAGTGCGGATCCAGTATCGTCAGAATGCGAGCTGGCAGGGACAGGTGACCTGGGCGGAAAAGAATCAGACAGTACCTTTCCGCAGCGCCCTTGAGCTTTTAAAGCTGATTGACAGTACGGAAGCGTCGCCGGAGGAGAGCTGGAATCAGAATGAGGAGCGGATATGACAGGGAAAGACTTAAAGAAACTGGGGCGTTCCCAGCTTTTGGAGCTTATGGTGGCTCAGGGCAGGGAGCTGGAGGAAGTCAGGGAGCGTCTGGCCGAGGCGGAGGCCCGTCTCGAGGAACGGAAGCTTGTCGTGAATGAGGCCGGCTCCATAGCGGAAGCGGCTTTGGCATTAAACGGAGTTTTTGAGGCGGCGGAGGCAGCCTCAGCCCAGTATATGGAAAACATCAGAGAACTGAGTGAGCGTCAGCAAAGGCAGTATGCTCAGTGGGAGGAAGAGAACAAGAAGAAGGCGGATGAGATTCTGGAAAAGGCCAGAAGAGGCGCGGAGGTAATACTGAACAGCGCTCAGGAGGAACGCCGGAGGCTGGAGGAGGAAGCGCGTGAACAGTGCCGGATACTGGAAGAGGAGACGCGCAGACGCTGCGAGCGGATGCTGAATTCTCCCCAACAGAAAGCGGACGACGGCGGCGAGGAAAGTTATGAAGAATAAGAAGACAATAACAACGGTGCCGGAGCTCTCCGAGCTGGAGGAAGAGCTGAAAAGAGTAAAGTATCAAAACCGGTATAAACGTGTGCTGACAAGTACAGCCGGCACGCTGGCGGTGATAGCGGCCGTAGCCGTTCTGATAGCCACTTTGCTGATGCCGGTGCTTCAGATAAACGGAGCAAGTATGAACCCGGCATTGTATGACGGCGATGTGGTCGCCACCGTGAAGGCTGCGGACGTAAAGCAGGGAGATGTAGTGGCATTTTACTATAATAATAAGATTCTTGTTAAACGTGTCATAGCCATGCCGGGTGAATGGGTGGATATAGATAAAGAAGGAAATGTATATGTGAACGATATACTGCTGGATGAACCTTATCTGGCGGAACGGGATGTAGGCGAATGTGATATTAAGCTGCCCTACCAGGTTCCGGATAACCGTATCTTCGTTATGGGCGATCACAGAAGCGTTTCCGTGGACAGTCGGAGCACGGCCGTGGGCTGTGTGTCCGAGGAGCAGCTGATAGGAAAGCTTGTGTTTCGTGTCTGGCCCTTAAAGGCTTTTGGCACAGTTAGATAACAGTGAGTTGCAATAAAAAAAGGAGGCATTTCTTATGGAGTCTTCGATGTGGAAGAAAGCAGGAAAATTTCTGCGTGAACAGGGAAAAAACAAGCGTTGGAGAAAGGTCCTGGCCGTGTTGGGCGCAGGCGTTGTGGTTGTAACGGGGTATGCGATGCTCAGACCGGCTTTGACCATGGAAGGGCAGGCTTCGTGCGGATTGGAAGAACATATGCATACTGATGCATGCTACGGTCAGGCTTTGATCTGCGGCAAAGTAGGAGCAGGGGATGACACGAAAGAACCGATCACCACAGAGCTTCACTGTACCTTTGCGGAGGAACTGCATGAGCATACGGACGGGTGTTATGGTGGAGACGGAGAGATCGTCTGCGGTTATGTGGATTTTGCGGTTCATGCCCATACGGATGCCTGCTATGAGAACGGAGAACTGATCTGTCCCCTTTCCGAGGCAGAGGAGCATGAGCATACGGAGAACTGCTACCGGATCAATGACAGCGGTTATGTCTGCGGCCAGGAGGAGTCGGAGAGTCATGCCCATACGGATGCCTGCTATACGGAGCACAGTGAGATGACCTGCGGTCAGGAAGAGAGCGAAGGCCATACTCATGGGGATGAGTGCTATACCGAAGAGCAGAAACTGATTTGCGGAACTGAGGAAGGGGAGGAGCATACGCATGACGACTCCTGCTATGAGACCGTAAAGGAGCAGACCTGCGGCCAGGAAGAGGGTGGCGGACATCAGCATGACGATTCCTGCTATACTACAGAACGGGAACTGACCTGCGGCCAGGAGGAGAAGCTCGACTCTCATACCCACACGGAGGCTTGCCGCGGCGTGGTAAAAGAGCTTGTCTGCGGAGAAGAGGAAGTGATTCTTCATGAACACGGTGACGGCTGCTATGAGGAGAATCCGGACGGAGAACGCAGACTGGTCTGCGATTTGCCGGAGATTGGGGAGCATACCCACGGAGAAGAGTGCTTTCAGGAACATGAGCATACGGAAGACTGTTATGAGGAAGGTATGATCTGCGGTCTGGAAGAGCATATACATACAGATGAATGTAATATAGGAATCACTTACTGCGGATTGAAGTCACATATCCATGATGATAAGTGTTACGAGGAAAATGAGGCCGGAGAGCGCGTTTTGGCTTGCGGCTTGGAAGAGCATACCCATATCTTTGAATGTTATATCAGTCCGGAGGTATCCGAGGAAGACAGAGAAAGAATTCTTATGGTAGCCCGGATGATCGAGGAGCTGCCCACTTATGAGGAGCTGGGAGCCCAGCTTGAAGCTTATGATGCGGCAGGGGATGAGGAAGGCTACGAAGCGTATTATGTGGAGACAGCTTTTGAAGCGGGAACCGTATACAATTATTACGAAGAATTGGATGAACTACAGCAGTATGTGGCAAATGCGCAGAAGCTTATAGAGCTGAGCTGGCTCTGGGAAAGTTCAGAGATGTCTTTAGTGAGTGATACAAAAGAATGGACAATATATGCAGTTAATTGCATGGGGGGTGTGGACACCGGCTGTTATTTGGTACATGGCGATAACAAAAAGGTGAAGGATGTGTGTACGACATATCCGTCCGTAACCTTTGCATACTGTGTTGGTTTTGTAGTGGAACCGGAAGAATCGGAAGACGAAGAAACCGGTAAATATGTTATTAGTGAAATATACCCGGCTGGCAGTGGACAATCAAAGAATGAAAAAGAAATACCTAAAGACGGCTGTATTTTGTTTATAAATAGCAATCCGAATACAGAACCCTTTATAGAAGATATCGAAAAAGGGGATTACGTAGAATTTAATTTAAAAGTACCGTCCTTTAAGGATCTTATTTTGGATTCCAGCCCATCCGGTTTTGGTACGGTTGCCATCGGCTCTGAGATGATAGGACCTAAGGAACCCAGAAATAACGATGTACCGATTGCAAAAGATGTGGCAAGCACAGCGGAACTGATTGAGATCAATCTGTATGATTATGGTACTAATATCAACGATCTTTACAGAAGCGATAAGAAGTATCCGGGCTTCCAGCAGGATGGAGGTACATTAAACGAGATTAATTTGGACAATTACCCATGGGGAACTTCCTATAATTTTGGAAATAACATTACAAGTGATCTGAAGGTGCCCGAACGAAGCCTGGTAAATAAGGGAGGCAGTATCAATGCAATGCATCCGGACGGCGCTGATAAGCCCTTAAGCGGATTAAATGGAACCACAAATCCAATGTCTCCGAACCTGAGTGAAAATGGTTATCCGCAGCTATCCGACGGAACCAGCCTTGATTATTTGTTTAGCAGCAGCAGCTATGCAACACGGAAAAACGGAGACGGGCTTGACGGCTTGTTCCGGCACAATGAAGAAACGGGAGCGTATACCTTTAACAGCCGTGAAAATCATGCGGAGTTTGACGGCAACAACCGGTTCATAGTATATGACGCTCTGATTTCTTCAAATTACATGATGTACCCCTTTGGCAATTTCCTTCCGTTTAACAGTATTCGGACTCAAACGTTGAATGCAAGTGAAATTGACAGGGATTATTTCCTGACTATAGCCGCAACGGCCAAGGTAAAGGCAGAGGAAAATGCGCTTGGATTAGGCGACGATTACTTGATACTCAGCCAAAAACTGGAAGAATTTGTTGCTGCCATGGATAAAAAGTTTGATGGAAAAACATGGGGCGGTACAGATGCGATAAATGCATATTTTAAAGCGGTTGGCATACCGAAAATCGATTGGACGTCTGAAGAATTAGAAAAAATATATTCTATCGACTATGATGAGGCAACAAACTTCTTCTTTGGCATGACCATGGAGATGAATTTCAGGCAGCCTGCTAACGGCCTTACAGGTACAACAGGTGATATACCCATGGAATTCTACTTTACCGGTGACGACGATGTGTGGGTATATGTAGACGGAATGATGTTTATGAATCTGTCGGGCATCCACCGTCATGTAGGAGGTACACTTGATTTTGTAAACGGAAAGATTCACTACTATGATTTGGTTAAGGATAACGGAGATGTAAGCACAACGGCCAATGTTACGGAATCTTTTGAAGATGCTATTAGAAGAGCGCTTGAGGCTCAGGGAAAGACAGGAGAGCAGATTAAGGCGACTCTGGATCGGATGCTGAAAACAGATGCAAGTGGAAACTATACTACATTTAAGGACAATTCGGCTCACAACTTCAAATTCTACTATATGGAGCGCGGGGCCGGTTCGGGCGTATGCCGAATGAACTTCAACTTCCCGCTTCTGAAGAAGAATACACTGGCAGTTGGGAAAGAGCTGAGTGTGGACAACGAAGAAGTAGAGGAACTGCTGGGTAATCCGGATTTCATGTTCCAGGTTCTGGAAGCGGACGGAGATGGTAAGAAACCGGCGCCGGAAGCTGAGAAGCTGTTTGTGAAAGAAGGCACATCTTATAATGTAATGAAGCTTCAGTGCAGCGAAGATACGTCAGAAGGCCATTTGCATGAAGACGGATGTTACTCAAAACAAAGGGACGCTAAGGCCGGCCCGGGCGGTATCATCACTTTAAAGGCCGGAGAGTATGCGGTATTCCCGGATATTTCCGTAGTAAATAACGGATATTACATCCGAGAGCTGTTTGACAGTGCACTAATCGAGCAATATGGAACAATCACTGCTTCAGGCCAGTCAACTACAAAGCGCGGTGAAGTGATAGTAGGTGAAAAGTCATTTATAGGAATGGAGACAGATGTCTATTATGCACTGGATGGGAATACTTTCTTTACCTTTGACAATAAGGTAACGACCGAAAAGCTGGGCAAACTGAAAATTACCAAGGAGCTGGATAATAACGGAATCGAAGATGCTGCGGACAGTGAATTCAGCTTTGAGGTGACACTGGACGGTGAACTGCTGAAAGCCGGCACGCCATATCAGGTAACTGTTCCGGCAACGGAAGATTCGGAAGCTTCGACAGTCGAAAGAGCTGTTGAAGAAGCGGGTGTGATCAAACTAAAAGCCGGTGAAACAGCACTGCTCGAGAATATTCTGGCCGGAACAAAATACACGGTTCAGGAAACATCGGAATCAGCAGACGGCTATACGGTTGAGTATGAAAGCCCCAAAGATCTGTCCCAGATTCTTGATTCTGAAAAGGGGCAGTATGTAAGCGGCATAATCAGTATTTACGATGAGGATGAAACGAAGATATCCATAACAGTGACCAACTCCACACAGGGTATATCCTTGCCGATTCCGATTCGAAAGCTGTTAAGTAATCCGAACGGAGAAAGCCATACTTACGGCTTCCGCCTGGAACAGGTAGGCAATGCGGACGGAGAGGCGCTGCCCGAAGGAGAGGCAGGTACAAATCAAAGCATTTCCATTACTTTGAAGGGAGATACTCCGGCTGAAAGCGCACAGGAAACGGCAGAATTCAAGCTCTCTTACTTGGCGCGGAATTTGAAAGAGGGAGAACAGACCTTCTATTACAGAATTACGGAAATCACCGCCTCCGAGGAAATGGAAGAGCTTCTGCAGAAGGCATTGTCCGGGGAGACAGCGGAAGAAACCTCCCGTTCGGCAGCGACACAGTATGACGAGAGTGCATACGTTGTGGAGGTTTTGGTAACACGTAGCGGAGCGGAGGTTAAGGCTGAGATTGGCCGGGTTTATAAGGATGGAAAACTGGTTACGGCAGCAGATAAAGCACCGGTATTCCAAAATACCCTGCTCCATGACCTTGCAATTCGCAAGCTGGCATCCGGCGGTAACAGTAAGGAGATGACATTTACCTTTGAGATAACACTGACCGGCAGCAATGATGCGGTTAAGGTAGACGGCACATATCAAGTCGAGCGGATCGGAACGTCCTTGCCGGAGGCTACCCCCTCCGAACCGGAGATGCCGGAACAGCCGGAGGAGATTACTTTCCAGGGCGGAAAGGCTGAGATTACATTGAAAGCCGATGAGACGCTGATCATCAAAGGACTGCCTTACGGCGTAACATGGAAGGTTGCGGAAACCTCTACGGATGGCTACTATATCTCCTATATTGCAGGTCCGGAATTAATTCTGGCTGTTACGGATGAACAGACGGAAGAAACGGAACAGGCGGAGGCAGAAGGAAGTCTGCAAGAAGATATGGACAGCGTTACCTTTATCAACCGAAGCTCCTATAAGCTGCCGGAAGCCGGAGGCAGAGGGACCACTATCTTCTATGTATTGGGCGGAATTATGGTGCTTGGCGCCGGAACCCTCCTGATTGTGAAGAAACGCATGAATGATGAGAAATAAGAAATAAACTGTTTGTCAGGGGGGCCGCAGGCCTCCCGGGCATACAGCAGCAAGGAGAATCCTGCATGAAAAAACATTTGTCAACCATCATTTTAATAGGGATCCTGCTTGCAGGCGTGTCCTTGCTGCTGTATCCTGGCGTCAGTGATTACTGGAACAGGGTTCGGCAGTCACAGGCTATTGCCGATTATACAAAAAGTGTCGGGGAATTGGACGATATGGCCTGTGAGGAGCTGTGGATGGAAGCGGAACAGTATAATAGCTCTCTGCGGAGCAAAGCCAACCGCTACCATTTTACGGAGGAAGAGCATGAGGAATACGAGCAGCTGCTCAATGTGGCCGGAGACGGGATTATGGGCTATATCGAAATAGCCTCAATTAACTGTTACCTTCCTATTTACCATGGAGTGGATGAGGAGGTGCTGCGGGTTGCGGCAGGCCATATAGAAGGAACCTCAATGCCCACAGGCGGGCCGGGAACCCATTGTGTACTTTCCGGACATCGGGGGCTGCCTTCGGCCAGACTGTTTACGGATCTGGATCAATTAAAGGAGGGCGACGTATTTGTGCTCCGGGTGCTGGATAAGAGCCTGGCCTATGAGGTGGATCAGATCCGCATCGTGCTTCCGGAGGAGCTGGAGGATCTGAGCCTGGAGGACGGGATGGATTACTGCACACTGGTAACCTGTACGCCCTACGGGGTAAACAGCCACCGGCTGCTGGTACGGGGACATCGGATTGGCAATCTGTCGGAAGCCTCTCCTGCCGGAGTGGCGGCGGATGCCATGCAGATGAAGCCGATGCTGATAACATGGATATTGATGGCGCCTGTGCTGCTGTTGATGACAGTCTGGCTGCTGGTTCGCCGTCGCAGAAGATAATGAAGGAGGGAATGGAGATATGAGAACGAGGTGCGGAAAAAGAGGCTGGTTGCGGGCCGTGCTGGCGGCCGCACTCTGTCTGACCCTGGCATCGCCTCAGATGAATCTTTTTGCACAGAAGGTCGAAGAAACTGATAAGACGTGTTCACTTACCGTGGATGCGGCCGGGAGTGATGAAGAATATGCAGAGGATCTGAAAAAAGCCGAAATTACGGTAAAATTGTACCAGATAGCGACGATAACCGGAACCGGACGGCATAAGACCGTGGAACGGTTTGAGAGCCTGGAGCAGGATCTGGAGAAGATTATGGATGAGGGCGGCAGTACGGCTGCTGCCTGGGAAGATCTGGCGCAGAAAGCTGCAAAGACTATGGGCCTTCGAAATGAGAGAGAGGCGGCGGAGGAACAAAAAGAACCTGCGGCGGAGCCTGGTGAAGCGGATCAAACCATTTCGGTAACAGATGGAAGTGGTACGGTTTCAAATCTGCCTGCCGGTATGTATCTGGTATGGACGGATAAGGTGCAGACAGGAGCATATGAATATCTCTTTCAGCCATATCTGATTGCACTTCCCAACCGGGATGCGGTCGGAGAAGAATGGGTATATGATGTAACAGTAAACTTAAAGCCCGAAAGACAGGCGCGCTACGGAGCTTTGCGGATTACAAAAAAACTGGAGAATTATCACGCGGATAAAGGTGATGCAATGTTTATTTTCCAGGTGGAAGCGGTAAAAGATAACGAAACCGTATACAGCAATGTAGTTCAGCTTGATATGACCAAGGCAGGAACGGAATCGATTTTAATCGAGAAGATTCCCGTAGGAGCAAAGGTTACGGTGACTGAGATCTATAGCGGAGCAGCCTATGAACTGACAGCAGGGGAGAAGACACAGGTGGTGGAGATTCCGCCCAGAAAGGCTGATGACGGAACGGAACAGTCAGCGGAAGTAAGCTTTACCAATGACTACAACGGGAAACACTTTGGAACCGGTGTTGTGAATCAGTTTGATTCCACGTCAAACGCACATGGCTGGACCTGGAAAAAGATTGTGAAGAATCAGGTTGCGGACAGCCAGGGAGTAGAGGAGGAGCAGGAACATGAGAATGAAAATGCTGCGGAATAATTGCACCATACTTCTGGCCGCGCTGGCCCTGCTGCTTCTTCCGTGGGCGTCGGCAGGGAAATCACTGGCATATTTCACCACCTATGTTTCCGCCGGCGGCGGTATGGCCGTGGAAGTGAAGAATCCGGAGACGGAGCTTGAAGAGGAATATGAGGGTAAAAAGAAAATAAGAGTTGGGAATACGGGAGAGGTGCCTTGTTATGTCCGCGTGAAAGCTTTTGCCGGAGAGCTGATTAAGCTTACTTATCAGCAGGGCGCGGATGAGGGAGAAGAGCTTGCCGGAGAATGGGTGGAAGGCCAGGACGGCTTCTGGTATTTTACCGGCATTGTAGGCCCGGCGGAACGGACAAAGCTGTTGGAGATCAGCATTGATGCCGAAGCGCTGAAAGCGCTTCTTCAAAAAACCGAAGGAATCACGGGAGACTCCCTGCCGGAGGGCACGGAGGCCGTGGATGCCCGGACAGAGGAGCTGCTCCAGAGCTTTAACGTAATTGTGATTCAGGAGTGTACACGGGTACGCTATGATGACGAGGGTAAGCCCCTGCCCTACACGGAGTGTTGGGAAGACGGGAAGCAGTCAGGCGGAGAGGAGGCTTAAGAGGTGAAAAAAAAGAATTATAGAACCATATTTCTGTTTGGCGCCGCAGTCCTTCTTCTGCTTGGAAGCGTGGCCGGAAGCAGCCAGGCGGCTCTGACCTATTACAGTGAGAACTATTCGGCGCAGCTTAAGATGGATAACATCGGTGTAACTCTGATTGAAAACGACGACATTGTCAGTGCCCGGAATTACACGGGGAGCGGAGATAAATGGGACGGAGATCCCAACGGAGAGCTTTTGACAGGGATGCTTGGAGTGGATGAGAAGCTGATTTTGGGAAAAGGCTACGAGGAGCGCTTAAGCGTCAGAAACAGCGGAACCATTGAGGAATATGTGCGCGTTATGATTTACCGGTACTGGGAAAAGGACGGAACGGAGGGAAAGCTGACAGATCTGTCTCCTGACTTTATCGACTTGAATCTTTTGAGAAGCCAGGGCTGGGTTCAGGATATGGAGGCATCCACCCGGGAGCGTATCGTGCTGTATTACACCAAGATCCTTCCGGTAGGGGCGGAGACACCGGAGTTTTCCGATTTCCTGCGTATTGATGAAGCAGTTGCAGAGGCGGAGTCCGAAGGCCAGGACGGCGCAGGTTTGGTTAATGATTATGACGGGATCCGGTTCCGTCTGGCAGTAGATGTGGATGCAGTGCAGACACACAATGCCGAGGATGCCATTAAGAGCGCCTGGGGAATTGAAGTGTCCGTAAATGAGGACGGAAGCCTGAACCTGAAAGGGACGGAGGTAGAGCGCGATGAGTAAGAAGATTTGCAGTCTGTTTCTCATATTGCTTCTGGCGGCAGGAAGTACGCTGAATGTCTGTGCAGAAGACTATGTTGGCGGCAATGGCTGGTATGTGCAGTTCACCGGCGAAAAGATGGAAAGCAATTTCAAGGCTTCCGATATCACGGATGAAATATCAAAGCTGCAGCCCGGAGACAGTGTTACCATTAATATCCGTCTGGAAAATAAGGGTACGAACGGCACGGACTGGTATATGACCAACGAGGTTTTACAGAGCCTGGAGGACAGTCAGGACGTGGCAAACGGAAGTGCGTACGCCTATACTCTGACATATAAGAACAGCAAGGGACAGGAAGAGACGCTTTACAGCAGCGAAAGCATAGGCGGTGAGCGGGACGGCAGAGCGGCCCGTAGCGAGGGGCTCCACCAGGCTACGGACAGTTTGAAGGATTTCTTTTTTCTGGAGCAGTTAGACAGCAAAGAAAAAGCTTCCATTTCCCTTAATGTGGCATTGGACGGCGAGACACACGGCAATACGTATCAGAATACCATGGCAAAGCTTCAGATGAATTTTGCAGTTGAACAGACGGGCAGTACCACCACAACAAGAAGCCGCCGGGATTCGGATCGGATTTATACGGTGGGAAGCGTACAGACAGGCGATCAGAATCAGATTTTACTCTGGTCTCTGCTGTCGCTGCTGTTTGGACTGGGCTTTGTAGGGCTGGCAGCTGTAAGCCTGCGCAGGCAAAAGGGAGGCGAAGACACATGAAGAACGGATTCTATAAATTTCTGATTGGATTTGCGGCTTTTTGCATGGCATTTACCGTAAGCGGAGCCAAAAGCCAGGCAGCCGGGGATCTTCCAAAGCCGGAGGAAACGCAGGAGCCTTATACCTATACGGTGACTTTTTATGCCGGCAATCAGGGAACATTTCGGTCTGGCGGCCTTACGGTCAGCGATTCCGCAAAGATAGAGCAGAGTGATTCCATGATTCGGGTATCAAACTTGAAGTATGGTGATAAGATAACCTTTGATTACAACAACAAGGTGGTGCTTCCGGAAGACAGCAAGTATTATGTCAAGGGAATCCGGCAGAGCGGCCGCGATAATAATACGGCAAGCCAGGTATCGAGCTCCGCAATTACGGTAACGGGAGATCAGGACTTTGTTGCGGCCTACGGCGTGAAAGGAAAGATGGTAGCCTACCGGGTGAACTATGAGGACGAGGACGGCAATGAACTTGTTCCCAGCAGTACCTTTTACGGAAATGTGGGCGATAAACCGGTCGTAGCTTTTGTCTATGTGGCAGGCTATGAGCCGCAGGCCTACAATCTGACTAAAACGCTGGTTGAGGATGAGTCAGAGAATGTCTTTACCTTTGTATACAGGCAGGGAGCAGGCGGTACTGCGACGGAGATCGTGATTGATGAGGGCGGCAATACCATTCTTGTTCCCGGCGGAGTAACAGTCCTTCCCGGTGAAGGAGACGGTGCTGCAGCCGGGGATGCGGATGCCGGTGCGGACGGCGGAGCCGAAGATATACAGGATGAAGAGGTCCCCCAGGCCCCGAGTGCACTCCAGGACCTGGATGATGAGAGCGTGCCTCTGGCTAATTTCAAGGAGCTTATCATCAATTCCGAGGGAAGCTTTGTCTACGGCGCTTCTATTATCATTGGAGCAGCCGCTGCAGCTGCACTGATTTTAATGGGTTTTCAGTGGAGAAAGCGCCGCAAAAATGAGGGAACGACCATTGAGTAAACCGGTGAAGGATAAGAAAAATCATAACTGGCCGGCATTTCTTTGCAACAGCTTTGGAATGGCTCTGATTCTGCTGGTTATACTGCTCTGCCTGCCATTGACGGTTCCGCGTCTGCTGGGATATGAGATCTACGGAATTGTCAGCGGCAGTATGGAGCCTGCGATTCCGGTGGGCAGCGCAGTTTACGCAAAGCAGGTTTCCCCCCGGGAGATAGCGGTTGGAGAAGTGATTGTATTTTACGGAGGGCACGATTCCGCAACAATTATAACCCACAGGACGGTAGGGAATGACCAGGAGGATCAGGAGCTTTTGACCAAAGGTGATGCCAATGCGGATAATGACATGCTTCCCATCGCCTATCATAATGTGATTGGCAGGGTGGAGCTGTCCATTCCTCTCATAGGATATCTCCTGCCTTTTGTATCCGGTACGGCCGGAAAAATTTATTTGGCGGGAATCCTGGGCGCCGGAGTCTTGTTCCAAGTTTTGGGAGGCCGGCTGAAAGAGCGGTCTGATGCGGAAAAATAAAGGATTATAAACGGGATGTCTCAGCCTGAGGCGTCCTGTTGCTGTTGTTCCGTGAACGGCAACGGCATCCTTTCTATAAGAACAGCCGAAAAGAGCGCGCAAAGGTAAGAAGAATGAAAAGACAGAAAGGTTTCGGTTGACAAACCGATTTTGAATGTTATAATAAGCCTAAAGAAAAACACATAGGGTAAATACGTAGAAGAGACGAGTAGGCTGTGGAAGATGCCAGAGAGGGATATGTTTGCTGGAAGTATCCTCATCGGGAAGCAGAGGACCGAAGCGAATCCGACGGTCCGTACCGAAAACTACCTCCGAGTGACCCCAATCCGGTCCGGTGACTCCGTTATCGTCCATGAGTGGTTTTGAGCAATCAAAACAAACAGGGTGGAACCGCGATAAGAATGATCGTCCCTTTCTGTCAGAACTGGCAGAGAGGGTTTTTTTGTGGCCGGAAATCAAAAAGACAAATAGAGGAGAGAAAAATGATGAAAGTTACCTTAAAGGATGGCTCCATAAAGGAGTACGCGGAAAGTAAATCCGTTTATGAAATTGCTCTTGACATCAGTGAGGGGTTGGCAAGAGCTGCCTGTGCCGGGGAAGTGGACGGCGAGGCGGTGGATCTGAGAATGCCGGTAGAGCAGGACTGCGAGCTGAACATTCTTACGGCCAAAGACGAGAAGGGGCTTTCCACCCTGCGTCACACGGCCAGCCATGTAATGGCTCAGGCGGTAAAGCGCCTGTATCCTTCCGCCAAGCTGGCAATCGGTCCTTCCGTGGCGGACGGCTTCTATTATGACATTGATTTTGAAGAACCTATTACCGCGGAGGATCTGGAAAAAATCGAGAGTGAGATGAAAAAGATTGTAAAGGAGGCTCTCCCGGTGGAGCGCTTTACGCTTCCCAGAGAGGAGGCTCTTGCCTGGGCCAGGGAGAAGGAGGAGCCTTACAAGGAGGAGCTTATCTCCGATCTTCCGGAGGATGCCGAGATCAGCTTCTATAAGCAGGGAGAATTCACGGATCTCTGCGCAGGCCCTCATCTTAGAAGCACGAAGGATGTAGGCAAGGCTTACAAGCTGACCAGCATTGCAGGCGCTTACTGGAGAGGGGATGAGCACAATAAGATGCTGACCCGTATCTATGCGACCGCATTTGCCAGGAAGGACGAGCTGGAGGCTTATCTGACCATGCTGGAGGAGGCCAAGAAGCGCGACCACCGTAAGCTTGGCAGAGAGCTCGGGCTCTTTATGATGCATGAAGCAGGCCCGGGATTCCCGTTTTTCCTGCCTAAGGGCATGACGCTTAAGAATACCCTGCTGGATTATTGGAGGGAGATTCACAAGAAGGCCGGTTATGTGGAGATTGCAACGCCGATCATTCTGAACCGCAGTCTGTGGGAGACCTCCGGCCACTGGGATCATTACAAAAATAATATGTACACCACTGTCATTGACGAGCAGGACTATGCGGTGAAGCCCATGAACTGTCCGGGAGGAATTCTGGTTTATGCGGCGGAGCCCCGTTCCTACCGCGATCTCCCCATGCGTGTGGGTGAGCTGGGTCTGGTACACCGTCATGAGAAGTCAGGTCAGCTTCACGGCCTGATGCGGGTGCGCTGCTTTACCCAGGACGATGCCCATATTTTTATGACACCGGAGCAGATCAAAGACGAGATCGTGGGTGTGGCAAAGCTTATCAACGAGGTTTATACCCTCTTTGGCTTTGAGTATCATGTGGAGCTGTCTACAAGACCGGAGGACAGCATGGGAAGCGATGAAGACTGGGAGATGGCTACCGAGGGCCTTCGGGCGGCTCTGGATGAGCTGGGCCTTAATTACGTGGTTAATGAAGGCGACGGCGCATTTTACGGACCGAAGATAGACTTTCATCTGGTAGATGCTATTGGAAGGACCTGGCAGTGCGGTACGATTCAGCTCGACTTCCAGCTTCCTCAGCGCTTTGAACTGGAATACATCGGTGCGGATGGAGAAAAGCACCGTCCGATTATGATTCACCGTGTGGCCTTTGGCTCTATTGAGCGGTTTATCGGAATTCTCATTGAGCATTTTGCAGGCGCATTTCCCACCTGGCTGGCGCCGGTGCAGGTGAAGGTGCTGCCCATCTCCGAAAAGCATATGGAGTATGCAGGGAAGGTGATGGAAGCCCTTAACGGGGCCGGAATCCGCGCGGAGCTGGACGGTCAGGATGAGAAAATTGGCTATAAGATCCGCATGGCCCAGATGCAGAAGATTCCTTATATGCTGGTGGTGGGCCAGAAGGAGGCCGAGGAAGGTCTGGTGTCCGTCCGCAGCCGCTTTGTGGGGGATGAGGGCCAGAAGAAGCTGGAAGCCTTTATTGCGGATATTTCCGAAGAGATTCAGGCAAGAACGGTCCGTCAGAAGCAGACGGAGGATAAGGCCGGAAAATAAAAGCCGCCGAGCCATATACAGCGAATACGGCAGAAAATTCAGTGCAGGGGAATCCGGGAGCTACACATAAGGGATTTCCCTGTCTGTCTATGTGAAATGAGAATTATGTATGGGCGGAGCTTTCCGCGTTATTTACATGGATAGAGGATAAAATGACAGATCTTGTAGAACGCTTTGTAAGAGAGCATAAGCTGGCAAATGAAAAAGAGTACGAGGAGCTTCTGACCCGCATGGAGGAACCGGCGGCAGCGGAATATCTGCGGACGGAAGCCGTGGCGCTTCGGAAGCAGTACTATGGGAATAAGGTTTATGTCCGGGGATTGATAGAATTCACAAATTATTGTAAAAACGGCTGTTATTACTGCGGAATCAACCGGGAGAACGATAGGGCGGTGAGATATCGTCTTACAGCGGAGGAGATCCTGAAGTGCTGTGAAAACGGCCGGCAGCTGGGGTTTCGTACCTTTGTTCTGCAGGGAGGAGAGGATCCCTTTTTTACGGATGAACGGCTTGCTGATCTGATTTTCCGGATAAAGGAGGCTTATCCCGACTGTGCCCTTACGCTGTCTGTGGGAGAACGTTCAGCCGAAAGCTACCGGAGGCTTCGGGAGGCGGGAGCGGATCGCTACCTGCTTCGCCATGAAACGGCGGACGAAGCTCATTACGGATGTCTGCACCCGGCCTCCATGAGCCTGGCGGCGAGAAAGCAATGTCTTCATGAATTGAAAAATCTGGGCTTTCAGACAGGAGCCGGATTCATGGTGGGAAGCCCGGGACAGACTTATAAGGAGCTCAGCCGGGATCTGATATTTTTGAAGGAGCTTCAGCCGGAAATGGTAGGGATTGGCCCGTTCATCCCCCACCGGAATACAAGGTTTGCTAAGGAGACGGCAGGAAGTGTGGAGCTGACTCTCCGTTTGCTGTCCGTTATTCGGGTTTTGCTTCCGAAAGCGTTGATTCCCGCAACAACAGCCCTGGGAACCCTGGAGCCTGACGGCAGGGAGAGAGGGATTGCGGCGGGAGCCAATGTGGTGATGCCCAATTTGTCCCCGGAGAAGAAGCGGGAGCAGTACAGCCTCTATGATAATAAGCTCAGTGAGGGAGCGGAGGCAGCGGAAGGGTTAGGTATTCTGGCCCAAAATATGAAAGCATGGGGATATCATTTAAATATGGAACGCGGAGATGCCGTAGTATTCTGACAAGCGAGATTTGAAATTTTGGAATATAAGGAAACAGGATTTTATGAAACAGGAATTAGATTATATTCGTATTGACGGTGCCTTAGGAGGCAATCAGGATTGGTTTACAGCTCCGTTTATGAAAGGGGGAGGCTGTGCGGCTGTTAAGGAATTGCGGGATACCGGTTTTGCGAAGAAAGGCGGAATGATTATAGTAGCAAAGGCATAATAAAAGTTAAATATTCATGACATAAAAAGGGTGTCGGAAAATAAGGCGGAAATGGCTGATGTCTTATTTTCCCGATGCCCACTTTTTGTCATTAAAATGAATGTTATGTAAACTTAAACATCGCAAATATGGAGTAGAAATTACTTTTAAAATTAAACTATTATAATGATAAGTCGTATGGAGGAGAGGCATGTATAGTGTTTTAAAATATATAAATGAGCATGTAGGGGAAGCGCTGACTGCTGCAAATCTTGCAGAGCATTTTGGATATTCACCATGGTATTTCAGCGATTTATTCCATCGGTTCACGGGCACGGTATTCTGCGAGTACATCCGACATCAGCGCATGCAGTTAGCTGCTATGGAGGTTTTGGACGGAGTAAAAATTGTGGATATCGCAATGAAGTATGGATATGAAACACAAAGCGGGTTTAATAAAGCATTTTTGAAGGAATTCGGATGTTTGCCGAGAGAATTTAAGAAAAAAAACGGATTGTACCATATCGAGTATGGAGAAAGGAGAAAACAGAGGATGCGTATATCGGCCCGATGCAATATTTTAAGAGAAAGAGCAGTAAGTGAAAAGACGTGCAACAGGAAAATTGTAGCCCAACATGCCATTCTGTTTGAAGAAGGAATCTGGAAGCATCTTCAGAAAGGAGGTGGAGAAGGACATACCCGAATTGCTTCAGGAATGGAAAACGTTATGATGAATTCCATGGTGGTAATACAAGAAGGAGAACTGCTTGTAGGATATAACTATGCGGATACTCCTTATCCGGAATTTTGGACGCCTAAAGATACTGCTGAAGATTTGGAGCTTGTATTAGAAGCAGGATTTACGAAGGAACAATTTCAGGAATATTTGGAACATCATGATGAGGTCTTAAAATTCTGGCAGTATGATCGGCATGCCTGGAATTACAATGCAACTCATGACGTAAAAGTATTTGACGGGCAATTTGCCTTTTTAAAAGATTTTTCAAAACAGGAATTGGAAATGGATGATGAGTGGGCGGCAATAGGCCGCTGCATGTCTGATAATCATACAATCATAGGATATGAGAAGGTATTAAAAAAGGGATTTGACGGATTGCTGAAAGATATAGAAGCTGCGGAAAAAATCAACGGGATATCGGATATGTATGAAGCTATGAAAATGTTATGTAAGGCAGCCGGCGTCGTAGGACAGCGCTATGCAGACGAGGCCATGAAAATGGCGGGGCAAACCGATTGTACATCCGAAAGAAGGGATGAATTAAAAAAAATAGCCGCAATTTGCAGAAAAGTACCGAAATATCCGGCGGAAACTTTTCATGAGGCGCTGCAGAGCTTGTTTTTTGCACATGTGTTTAATACCTGGGAAGACGGAATTAATGCGAACTCCCTGGGAAGATTGGATCAAATTTTATATCCCTATTATAAAAAAGACATGGAAGAGGGAAGAATTACAAAAGACGAGGCGTTTGAACTGATATGCTGTTTATGGATTAAGATCTATCGGGATTATGATGTGCAACAATCCTGTATTGGCGGATGTGACAGGGAAGGAAAGGATGCAATTAATGAACTTTCGTATATGATGCTGGATGCTCAGAAGCATCCGGAGTTTCATAATAATCTTGCAGTAAGGGTGTCCGGATTCAGTCAGAAATTTAATTTGCTGGAAAGGCCCATGCAGGATCATATTATAGGAAGAACAAAACATAAAGTTCTTTGACGCTTTTGCCGTATCGGAGCGGGTTAGGGTATATACGAAAACTTTGGTGGATTGAGAAAGGAGGGAAATGAATGAAATTAACTGCCAATGTTTTTAGTATTACACAGGGGTCCTTAAACGATGGTCCGGGAATACGAACGGTGATTTACCTCAGCGGATGTAATATGCGCTGCTAATGGTGTCATAATCCGGAAGGATTTGAAGCACGCCCCAGGCTGATGGTATATGAAGAAAAATGTATTTTCTGCGGAAGATGTATAGCCGTATGTCCTGAGCATCATATTCCGGAAAACGGAAAAAAACGGTTCCTTTCAGAAGGCTGTAAGGGATGCGGTACATGTGCGGATTTGTGTCCTACGGAGGCAATACAATTATGCGGCAGATATTATTCTTCGGATGAATTACTTTCGGTGATAAAAAAGGATAAACATTACTATAAAAAATCGGAAGGAGGAGTTACATTTTCCGGCGGAGAATGTTTATTAAATCCTGAATTTGTAGCGGAAACAGCTAAGCGGTGTAAAGAAGAAGGGATACATGTTGTTATAGAAACAGCAGGAAATGTGCCGATGAAAAGTTTTGAAAAAGTTCTTAAATGGGTAGATATCTTTTACATTGACGTGAAGCATATGGATGCAAAAGAACATTTCCGATATACGGGAGCAGGAAATGAAAGGATACTGAGTAATATTCAAAGTCTTGCAAAATATAACACGGAAATTCTTATCCGGACGCCCCTGGTTCCCGGAGTAAATGACACAATGGAGAATTTGCTGAGGACTGCGGTCTTTGCCAAATCATTATACCCTGCGGTCAGAAATTATTGTTTATTAAAATATAATTTTCTGGGAATGGAAAAATATCATCGATTGGGACTTGAGACAAATTCTTTTGGAAATGAAACACAGTCAGATGACACAATGCACAAGCTGTGCGGCGCAATCAATGAGCAGTTAGGGATCCCCGATTTTGTGACTTGTCAACAGTAATATCCTGAGAGGATATTATGGAACTAAAACAGTAGGAGGAAATTTATAAATGGCAGAAAAAAGTAATATGAGATTTTTGAGACGCTCGGAGGTTCCCGTACTGATAGCAACGCTCTTTCTGAGCTTGATATTTGCCGTCTCATCAGAAAATTTCTTTTCAGCCTATAATATGTACAACATTATGCGTACGGCAGCAGTATATGTGCTGATCGCTCTGTCGCAGGCAATGGTTATGATGGTTGGGGGAACCAGCTTGTGTATAGGATATATAGGAGCAATGTCGGTAGTTACGGCCGGATACTGTATGCAGAATTTGGGAATAGGAGGAATAGAAGCGACTTTTCTGGCTGTTTTAGTCAGCATGCTTTGCGGAGCGATGAATGGTGTGATTATTACAAAGCTCGGCCTGAGTGCATTTGTTGCCACACTTTCTACACAGTTCATTTTTAAAGGATTGGTTACGGGAATCTCCAAAGGGTTTCCATATACGGTATTATCTCCAAACTATACTGCATTTGGCCGCGGCTCTTTACTGGGGATTCCATATATTACACTTCTGGTTATCGGAATCTTAATGATTGTATGGTATGTATTCCGCTTTACTACTGTTGGCAGAAGGCTGCTTGCGACCGGCGGAAATGAGTTTGCCGCAAAAATGGCAGCAGTCAAGACAAATCAGATGATATTTATTGCAAATATCTTATCAGGAGTGTTTGCGGGTATTGCGGCAGTGTGTACGGTGTCTATGAATGGCTCGGGACAGCCGTCTACAGGGGCTGACTGGATGTTGTATTCTTTTGCAGTAGCAGTAATTGGAGGGACAGGCCTGAAAGGAGGCGTCATTAATCCCGTCGGACTTGCTATCGCTGGATTTTTGATTGTGATTATCAAGAACGGATTGGTTTTAATGGATGCAAATGTTTATTTCGAGCAGACATATTTAGGAATGATCCTTTTGGTGGCATGTTCTATAGGAGTTATTTCTCAAAGAATTACCGCAGCAAAACGCCGTCATCAATTCCGCATGGAACAGCTTACAAAGAGTAAACCGTAGATTGATTTAGAAAAAGGAGGAAGTATTATGCAGAGAAAAAGTATTCGTTTTATAATTAGTATGATTGTTATCATTATGGTTTTTATGGGGCTATTCACAGGCTGCGGTTCGGAGAAACAGTTATCAGAACCGGAAGCAGCGGAGCCTGAGACGGAAATGGACGCAGTTTCTGAGGAAAAAGAAGTAAAAATTGGCTGGTATGCACCGGGGAGCAATCAGTATACGGATTCCGTGGGAAAGGCTGCCGAACAGTTTGGCAAAGACTATGGCGTAGATGTACGTGTGATTTACGGTGATACGGAACAGGCCACCATGGACTCCAGCATCCGTTCCATGGTTGCGGACGGATATACGAATATTACTTCGTTTCCGGCCACAGAAGGGGCTGCCGGGCTGTTTGACGAGCTTGTGAGCCAGAATGTTAATGTGGTAAGCTATGGTGCAAGCACAAGTGTTGGCTCGGAAATGCTTTGTGTGGCAAGTGATACGGAAGCAGCGGCTTATACGGCGTGTGATGTGGTTATTGACGCAATGGGCGGCAAAGGTAATATCTTAAATGTTTTGGAGGTTCTTACCGATAGCAATACATTAAAAAGGCGTGACGGAGTAAACAGATGCATTGCGGAACATGACGGTGTGGAATTAATACAGGAAATTGCTGATATTAACAGTATTGACGAAGGCGTTGCAAAAATTTCTTCCGCTTTGAGTGCAAATGAAGGAAAAATCAATGGTATTGTCTGTACCGGAACGGGCTCCTCTTCTGCGGCGGTTCAGGTGCTTTATGACTATTATGCAAGAAATAAAAATGCGGATCCCATTTATTTAATCTGCATCGACACCGCAGATGACGTAATGAAAGGAATTGAGGATGGTATTGTCTATGGAACTATGGCTCAGAACGTAGATGCACACGGATACGTTTCCTGCGCCGTGCTGTATTACATGGCATCTGAGGGATATATGGCAGCTGATAATCAGTTCCTGGTAGATTCCGGCGTCGTTCTTGTTACAAAAGACAATTTAGATACTTATAAAGATGACCTGGATACGCTTACTAAAACAATTACGGAAGAGCTTACTACAAAATACCTGGTAAAACCGTAAGCCTGTATCCGGAATGAGAGGTGGAGCTTTTTATGTTGGAAATACGTAACATCAGCAAAGAATTTCCTGGCGTAAAGGCGCTGGATAATATTTCCGTGAAATTTAAGGAGGGAACCATTCATGCTCTTATGGGCGAAAACGGTGCAGGCAAATCTACGTTAATGAAAGTAATGACAGGGATTTATATTCCGGAAACAGGAGATATTTTTGCGGACGGAGAGAGGGTGACATTTAAAAACTATCAGGATTCCATTGATCATAACATCAGTATGGTACATCAGGAAATCCAGGTTATTCCCCAATCTTCGGTAGCTGAAAATATTGTTCTGGATAAGCTGGATAAATTCGCAAATAAATGGGGGCATGTTGACTGGAAAAAAATAAACGGGATTGCAAAAAAATATTTAGATTTAGTAGGGCTGGATGTAAATCCTACAGATATTATTGCAAATATGACAGCTGCCCAAAAACAGTTGATTCAGATTGCAAAAGCATTATCTGCAAAAGCAAAATATATTTTGCTGGATGAACCGACCAGTTCACTGACAGAACATGAAGCGGAAAAATTATTTACATTATGCCGGAAGCTTCGGGATGAAGGAAAGTGCCTGATATTTGTATCTCATAAAATTGAAGAGGTAATGGGACTTTGCGACTGCGTAACGGTTCTCAGAGACGGAGCGGTTACAGGAAATAGTTCTATTCGGGATATATCCCGTCAGGAATTAATCAAAATGATGATTGGACGGGAAGAAAATGTTAATTATATGGGAGAACTGGATATTAAGGACGAAGTTGTACTGGAAGCCAGAAATATTGGAAAATCAGGTATGTTTGAAAATATTAATTTCAAAGCGTACAAGGGAGAAATTCTCGGATTTTACGGCCTGGTCGGCGCAGGCCGGACAGAGCTTGCCAGACTTCTTATCGGTGCGGATCAAAGAGATACCGGAGAAATTTATATACACGGCGAAAAAGCTCAAATCTGCAGTGTTTCTGACGCTGTTTATAAATATGGGTTAAGTTACGTCAGTGAGAACCGCAAAGAAGAAGGATTAATACTTCCATTTTCCGTACAAGATAATATGTTACTTACAAATTTACATCTGATTCGGGGACATTTTGGCAAACTTTCGTTTAAAAAGGGAAGAGATTTAACAGAATCAATGATTCATAAAATGGAGATTAAAACCCCGTCGCAGGATACTGTCATTGAAACACTTTCCGGCGGCAATCAACAGAAAGTTTCCCTTGGGAAATGGCTGCTCACCGGCAGCGACATCCTTATCATAGACGAGCCTTCCGTCGGCGTTGATGTTGGTGTAAAACGTCATATTCATGAACTTATCTGGAAACTTGCGAAAGAAGAGGGCAAGACAGTGATTCTTATTTCGTCCGATATGCCCGAAATGGTAACCTTAGCAAGAAGAATTCTTGTCTTTAAAGATTATCAAATTGTGGAAGAAATTAAAGACTTAAACGATAAAGAACATAGTTACCAGGAAGTAAGTGAGAGAATAGGGCAGGCAATTGCCTGAAATCGTGCCGTTAATACAAAGAAAGGGGCTGTTTTGAAAATATCTAAGGCTTTGTGATGTTTTCAATACAGTCCCATTTTATTTGCGGAGAGGATAGACGCAGGTTGAGTGCACTGGAGTTTTTCACCGGGGAGATGGAGATAGAAGAAGACAAATAATTATTTAAAAGTGTAAATATTTCTGAAAAATGTAAAAAGGCCCGAAAACATTGAATTCTCAATATTTTCAGACCCTCAGCCAGTAGCGAGGAAGGGACTTGAACCCCCGACACTGCGGGTATGAACCGCATGCTCTAGCCAGCTGAGCTACCTCGCCGTAATGGGACCTATAGGGCTCGAACCTATGACCCTCTGCTTGTAAGGCAGATGCTCTCCCAGCTGAGCTAAGATCCCATTGGTGTGGGCCACTACCGCTGACCCGCTTTGCTATTATACTATTATATTGGGAAAGAAGTCAAGCTTTTTTTACAAATTTCTTAAATAATTTTTCGCCTAATTTTTCACGGCTTAACGTCCAAGCTGCTATGAGCCGCTTCTAGATTTCCCCATTTTTAAATTTCCAAATCATTTCACTGGTCAGGCTGATATTCAGCGGCTGTGCAGGCGCTTCCTCCCGGGTAAACCAGTCTGCGGTGGCAAGCTCCCGAGTGTCCAGCGTGATGGAATCATCCTCTCCGTCAAGCTCGGCAAAAAAACCGAACAGCAGGGTATCGGAGAAGGACCAGGGCTGGCTTTTGTAATAACGCAGATTTTTCACACGGAGCCCCACTTCCTCATAGACTTCCCGCCGAACCGTTTCCTCAATGGTTTCCCCGATTTCCGCAAAGCCGGCAATCAGGGCATAGTGGGTTGTGCTCCTTCCGGCATATTTGGACATCAGAAGGCGCTCCCCATGCATAATCCCTACAATAACTGCGGGAGAAATCTTCGGATATTCCATAATACCGCAGTCGGGGCATTGAAGCATGCGTTCCTTGAGAGAGTGAACCAGGGGATGGCCGCATTTGCCGCAGAAGCGGTGGCTGTCATACCAGTGATAGAGCTGATGGGCGGTGATTCCGGCAAAGGACAGCCATTCGGGCGGCGTGTCGCGGAAGATACGGATGGATTTCATTTCAAAGAGAGCTTCATCAAATGAGGGGCGCCGCCTGGCAAGATAAAAGGTCTGCTCATCAATGGAAAAGAGATAGAGAAGTTCTTCGGACAGCTTTGGCGCAAGGTCAGGAAGATCGGAAAAAGAGGGAAAACAGAGTCTGTCCTTCCGCCGCTTTACCAGTACCAGATCTCCCTCAAAATAAAGAAGAAGGCTCTCCGCTTCGGGCTGCACGGGCCGATATTCATTGTGATAAGTGTGCGGTGTAATGTCCTGTATCATTTGTAATTCCTCCCCGGCTGATTTGAATATAGTATACACCTGTTTGCGGATTTGGTAAAGAACTTGAAAATTTCATAGTAGAAAAGGAGGGAATATGGTACAATAACCCATAGAGCGGAATTTAAAAACAGCACGCTCCCTTACCGACAGGGAAGCGTACGGAACCGGAATAGGAGAAAAACACTATGCGCGTAGGAATGGGATATGATGTACACAGGCTGACAGAGGAGCGGCCGCTGATTTTGGGAGGGGTGGAGATTCCTTATGATAAGGGGCTTCTCGGCCACTCCGATGCGGATGTACTGCTGCATGCCATCATGGATGCGCTTCTGGGGGCTGCGGCCCTGGGCGATATCGGGAAGCATTTTCCGGATACGGATCCGGCCTATAAGGGCATCTCCAGTATTCGTCTTCTGGAGCATGTGGGAGCGCTTCTGGAGGAGGCCAATTATGTGGTTGGCAATATTGACGCCACTATCATTGCCCAGCGTCCTAAGATGGCGCCGCATATTCCCGCTATGAGGGAAAATGTGGCAAGGGCCCTGAAGATATCTGCGGATCAGATTAATATAAAGGCTACCACGGAGGAGGGACTGGGCTTTACGGGAACGGGAGAGGGAATTTCCTCTCAGGCTGTCTGCGCCCTGATTCCCATAGCCAATTACGCTTATGAGGATGTAATGGCAGGGGAAAGGGACTGTGGGGGCTGCGGAGGATGCCGTGCAATAAAGGAATGAAAATGCATTGGTAAGACAAAGCAGTATGCCGTAAGGCTTAAGAAACAGAACAGGAGGTGGACATGGAACTGCGATATTTGAGCCGGGAGGAAAAAGCATTGTCCAGGCGGCTCTATGAAGAAGTATTTGTGGAGGACGAAGCGGCATTTGTGGATGCCTATTACCGTATCAAGGCTGCGGACAATCAGATATTGGCCGCCGTGGAGGAGGGACATATCCGCTCCATGCTGCACCGGAATCCCTATACCTTTCGGCTCCGCGGAGAGTCTGTCCGGGCGGACTATCTGGTTGCGGTAGCGACTGAGCTTCCCTTCCGCCATCAGGGGCTGATGCGCAGTCTTCTCACAAGGGCGCTCATGGATATGAGGGAGGAGCGCCGGCCCTTTGCATTTCTGATGCCGGCCGACGAGGCCATTTATCTGCCTTTTGATTTCCGGCTGATGGGAAATGAGGACGAGGAAGGGCTTGCGGATCTCGAGGAAGCAAAGCTGAAGGAGACGTATGATCTTTATATAGAAAAGGACGGGGATTATGAGAGGCGTCACATTTCCTGGCCGGAGTGGGAGACGACGCCCATGATGATGCGGCCGGTACATCTGCCGGCCTTTGTGGAGCATATCGGAGCGGAGGAAGAGCAAAGTCTGACTGTAGAGATCACGGATTCCATTCTTGCGGGAAATCAGGGCATTTTCCGCTGGGATTTCACCTTGGATGGCAGCTGCCTTCTTCCGGCAGCGGAAGAGCCGGAGGTTTCCGTTGCCATTGCGGATATGGGAAGCTTTCTTTGCGGTATGCTGGGAGCAGGGGAGCTGCCGGGGGTGGGGAAGGCGAAGGACAAAGAAGGGCTTCTGCGCAAGCTGAACCGGATTCGGGTTTTAGAGGGAATCTATATCAATGAAACCGTGTAGAGGGCAGCGATTCGAACTGCAGCAGCCAAGAAATTCTTGCGGATTCGGGCGGAAATACTTGACAAACCGCTCAATTTTGCATATCCTAAATCATAGAAAGTTTTAGAAGAACAAAGGCATAGAACGGAAAAGTAATTCACATTCAAAGCAGCAGAGAGGAGCTGTCACCGGCTGAAAGCAGCTCCGGCCGAGAGGTGGATGAAGTGCGTCCGGGAGCCGATCCGGTGAGTGTGTCAGCATCAGCCGGGTACGTGGGCACGCGTTAAGTGTAAGAGTGAGGGGGCAAGTGCCCTTTAATGAAGAGTGGAACCGCGGATTATTTCGTCTCTTGAGGCGAGATAGTCCGCATTTTTTGTTCAGGGGAGAGCGCAAATGGGAATGATTCGTTATATTAAGGAAGAGTTTCAGGTTATCACGGAGCGGGATCCGGCCATCAAAAGTCCCATGGAGGTCTTGCTATATCCCAGCTTTCGTGCTATCTTAAGTTACAGACTGGCACACCGCTGGTACAAAAGAGGTCATTATTTCTGGGCGCGGTGGCTGTCCCAGAGAACCGTGCGGAAGACGGGCATTGAGATCCATCCGGGCGCGCAGATAGGCAAGGGGCTGTTTATCGATCACGGATCCGGCGTTATCATAGGCGAGACGGCCATTATCGGGGACAATGTAACTCTTTACCAGGGGGTAACACTGGGAGGAACGGGAAAGGAGCGGGGAAAGCGCCATCCCACTCTTCAGGACAACGTAATGGTCAGCGCGGGAGCCAAGATCCTGGGGTCCTTTACCATTGGGGAGAATTCCAAGATTGGGGCAGGATCCGTAGTGCTGAAGGAGGTGCCGCCCAACTGTACCGTGGTCGGTGTTCCGGGACGCATTGTGAAGCGGGGCGACGTAAAGGTTCCCCGAAGCGATATGAATCAGGTGGATCTGCCCGATCCCGTTATGGACACCATTACGGAGCTTCGCCGGGAGAATGAGCGGCTGCACGCAGAGCTTGCGGAGATTAAGAAAAAGCGCGGAAAAAAGAAAAAAGATAAAGAAGAGAAGACAAAACAGTAGGGAAAGGTATACCGTAAGGAAATTACGGAACCGGAATAAGGAGAAATTAAATGAAGGTATATAATACTCTGACAAAGAAAAAAGAGAGCTTTGTTCCCCTGGAGGCGGGCAAGGTAAAAATGTATGTATGCGGACCCACCGTTTATAATTTTATCCATATCGGCAATGCAAGACCCATGATCGTATTTGACACGGTCCGCCGCTATATGGAGCATCGGGGCTATGAGGTCAACTATGTGTCCAACTTCACGGACGTGGACGACAAAATCATCAAAAAGGCCATTGAGGAGGGTGTTTCCGCTCAGGAGATTTCCGAACGCTACATTGCCGAGTGTAAAAAGGATATGGAGATGATGAATGTAAAGCCGGCTACCACTCATCCCCTTGCGACCCGGGAGATCGGGGGGATGCTTGAGATGATCGGCGAGCTGATTGAGAAAGACTACGCCTATGAAGTGAACGGAACCGTATACTTCCGCACCAGAAAATTTGAGGAATACGGAAAGCTTTCCCACAAAAATCTCGACGATCTTCGCAGCGGCAACCGTTCACTTCTGGTATCCGGCGAGGATGAGAAGGAGGATCCCCTGGATTTTGTACTCTGGAAACCGAAGAAGGAGGGAGAGCCTGCCTGGGAGTCACCCTGGGGAGAGGGCCGTCCGGGCTGGCATATTGAGTGTTCCGTTATGTCCAAAAAGTATCTGGGCGAACAGATTGACATCCACGCGGGCGGGGAGGATCTTGTATTTCCCCACCATGAAAATGAGATAGCCCAGAGCGAGGCGTGCAACGGAAAGGAGTTTTCCAGGTATTGGCTGCACAACGCCTTCCTCAACATTGACAATCGGAAAATGTCAAAATCCCTCGGCAATTTCTTTACCGTACGGGAGATTAGTGAGAAATACGATCTTCAGGTTCTGCGCTTCTTTATGCTCAGCGCCCATTACCGCAGTCCTCTGAATTTCAGCGCGGAGCTGATGGAAGCTTCGAAGAAGAGTCTCGAGCGCATTGTGACGGCGGCGGATAATCTGAAGCACCTTATCGGTACGGCGTCCGGTGAAACTATGACGGAGAGTGAACTGGCTCACTATGAGGCTTCGGAGGAATTTGTGAAGAAATTTGACGAGGCCATGGATGACGACTTTAATACGGCTGATGCCATTGCAGCCGTATTTGAGCTGGTGAAGTATCTCAATACCCATACAAGCGGGGAGAATACAAAGGATTATCTTAAGAAATGCCTGGAGCGCCTGACGACACTCTGCGATATTCTGGGTCTTGTTGTGGAGAAAAAGACGGAGCTTCTGGACGCAGATATCGAAGTGCTGATAGAGGAACGGCAGCAGGCCAGAAAGGCCAGAGATTTTGCACGTGCGGATGAGATACGCGCTGAGCTGCTGAATAAGGGCATTGTGCTGGAAGATACGCGCGAGGGTGTAAAATGGAAACGGGTGTAGAAAATCTCATGTCCCGTATTCGGGAGGAATTTGCCCTGGAGGAAGTGGATATCAGGACATATTCCCCCCTGGTGCTGGCTTATATCGGGGACGGAATTTTTGAACTTGTGATCCGTTCCCTGCTGGTGGGACACGGCAATGCCCATGCGGCCAGGCTTCATAAAAAGGCCAGCAGCCTGGTGAATGCCGGAGCCCAGTCCGCTATGCTGGAACGAATCAAGGAGCAGCTGACCGAGGAAGAGCTTCATATCTTCCGGCGGGGGCGCAACGCCAATTCCCCCACTATGGCAAAGCACGCGTCTGTGTCCGATTACCGGCGGGCCACCGGCTTTGAGGCGCTGATGGGCTACCTGTATCTTACGGGGCGGACAAAACGGCTGCTTGAGCTGGTAAAACTGGGACTTAAGGAGGAGCCATGCGATACGAAGAACTGACCATAGAGGGACGGAATGCCGTACTGGAGGCGTTTCGTTCGGGAAAAACCATAGACAAGCTGTTTGTGCTGGACGGCTGCCAGGACGGGATTGTCAATACCATCAAACGGGAAGCGCGCAAACAGGATGCCATTATAAATTTTGTAAAGAAAGAGCGCCTGGATCAGATGTCCGTGACAGGGCACCATCAGGGTGTGATTGCCGCTGCCTCCGCTTACACCTACGGGTCGGTGGAGGATATACTGGAGGCTGCAAGAGAGAAAGGAGAGGATCCCTTCATTTTCCTGTTGGATAATATTGAGGATCCCCACAATCTGGGGGCAATTATCCGCACGGCCAATCTGGCGGGCGCCCATGGGGTGATTATTCCCAAACGGCGTGCCTGCGGTCTTACGGCTGCCGTAGCAAGAGCTTCCGCAGGCGCCCTGAATTACACGCCGGTGGCCAAGGTTACCAATTTGGCTGCCGCTATTGAGGAGCTGAAAAAGGAGGGCCTCTGGTTTGTCTGCGCTCAGATGGGCGGCGAGAGCATGTACCGGCTGAAGCTTACGGGGCCTATTGGCCTGGTAATCGGAAACGAAGGCGACGGGGTAGGGCGTCTTGTGCAGGAAAAATGCGATTTTACGGCCTCTATTCCCATGAGGGGCAATATTGACTCCCTGAACGCTTCCGTGGCGGCGGGCGTGCTGGCTTACGAGATTGTGCGCCAGAGGCTGGGCGTGTAAAGCCTGTGAGCCTGTGGCGCTTATGGAATGAATCGGCAATATGGAGAATGAGAATGGAAAAATGGGAGCAGCTGACCGATGAGCAGCTCATAGAGCATATCAATGCCGGAGAGAAGGGATGCATGGATGTCCTGATAGAGCGTTACAAGCGTCAGGTACGCAATCAGGCCCGTCCTCTGTACCTCATAGGAGGAGACAGCGATGATCTGATTCAGGAGGGGATGCTGGGATTGTTTAAAGCAATCCGTGATTACCGTCCTGAGAAATCCGATTCCTTTAAAGATTTTGCGGCTCTCTGCATATCCAGGCAGCTTTACAGTGCCATTCAGGCGGCCGGACGTTTAAAGCACGCCCCCTTGAACTCCTATGTGGAGCTTTCACCGGAACTGGGAGAGGGGATAAGCCAGCTGAAGGAAAAGAGCCCGGAAGATCTTCTGATTGATCAGGAGAACATCGAAAGTCTCCGCAGAGAGATTCTGAAGATAGCGACGCCTCTGGAGCAGGAGATTCTGAATGCGTATCTGAATGGCCAGAGCTACACGGAGATTGCCCGGCATCTGAATAAGGATCCGAAATCCATTGACAATGCTCTGCAGCGGATTCGCAGGAAGCTTAAGAAGACAAACGGATAAAAATAATAAAATTTTAATGAATTAAAATCCCCTTTTCCTTCAATCCATGTTATAATTCAAATGGGAAGGAGGGGATTTTTTGTCGAATTATGTAATGAGCGCCGGGCCTTATCTGCTGGTCGGTCTGGTAGCGTACTTAATCTTTCGGGCATTAATCTGGCTTTTATATTATAAAGGTGAGATGCGGGTGCCGATCTGGCATGAGGCGGGCTTTGCCCTGCTGGCAATTCTTCTCTTTCTGTTATTTACTTCTTCGGTGACGCCGGCGCTTGGTTTTTCCCTGAAGCCGGACTGGAAGAGCATTGCATGGATTCCCGTAAAAGGGAGTATCGATATGGTGAAGGAGCACGGTTTTGGCGCTCTTCTTGGTGTTGTCTTAAAATTTGTACCATTGGGACTGCTGATTCCTTTCCTGTTCCGCCGCTATCAGAACTTTTTCAAGGTGCTGTTTCTGTGCGGGGGAATTTCCCTTTTGATTGAGCTGATCCAGATTTTTCTCGGGGAAGCAACGGCCAGTCTGGACGAATTTCTGCTTAGTCTTCTGGGGATTTTTACAGGCTATTTTCTATTTGGCCTGGGACGGCTGTCTTTTCGGGAGATTGAGCGCATGGGAACGGTGAAACGCTCCCGCCACAGAGAAGTCCCCTTTCCGGTAAAAAAGGAGCTGGAATTCCTCGTTGTAATCCTGCTGGCAGCGGTTATCGGCAGGGGAACACAGCTGGAGGCCGCCCGTATCAAGGAAGAGAAGGCAGCCCAGGAGGAGCTGATAAAAAAGCAGGAGGAGGAGCGGAAAGCCGCGGAGGAAGCGGAAGCCGCCCGGATTGCGGAGGAAGAGGCGAAGAAATTAAAGGTTGCGGATCAGATGCCGGATCTCACGCTGGAGGCAGGAGCGGCATGCCTCTTTTCGCTGGAGGATGATATGATTCTCTATGAGAAAAACGGGACGGACCGTGTGGCGCCGGCCAGCACCGCAAAGCTTCTGACGGCCCTGACCGTGCTGAAGTACTGCGGCGTGGATGAAATTCTGACGGCAGGCGAGGAGATCAGCCTGATTAGCGAGGGCGCTTCCACTGCCAGTCTGAAGCTTGGAACCAGGGGAAGTGTGAAGGTCTTCTTAGGGGCCATGCTCATCCCTTCGGGTAATGATGCCGCTTATTCGCTGGCAAACTTTGCGGGGCATAAGATTCTGGGTGATGAGAATGTGTCTGTTGCGGAGGCTGTCGGAGCGTTTGTGGAGGCCATGAATGCTTATGCTGCGGAGCTTGAGCTGGAGGACTCCAATTTTGAGAATCCTGACGGGGATCAGTCGGAGAATCAATACACCACAGCCCGGGATATGGTGCGGATTGCGAAAGCCTGTCTGGAAAATGAAACGATTATGGAGATTGTAAAGGCCAATTCTTTCCGCGCGCTTTTTGAAAATGCGGACGTTACCTACAAGAACAGCAATGAGATGGTGAAGCCCGGAAGCGATTATTATTATGAGGGCGCCATCGGCCTGAAAACAGGAAGCCTTGGTGATGTAAAGTGTCTGATAGGAGCTCTGGAGGCGGATGGACGCCGTTATGTGACGGCCGTGATGCAGGATACGGCGGAGGGACGGTATAAGGATACAAAGCTTTTATTTGATGAAGTGACCGGCAGAGGAGGAGAGCCGGAAAATGAACCGGGCGAGGAAGAGTAAGCCGGAAGCAATAATAAAAGGAACACAGCACAGATAAAGTTTAAAGGGCGCCGAAGATAAGTCTTCAGACTATCCGGCGCCCTTCTTTTTATTGCTTTGGAGTAGCCTTGGGCTGATAGTGATAGACCTCCTCATAGGATTCGCGCTCCGCCTCCGATGCGGGAGGGCTGGGGATCAGGCCCGTGCAGTCCATGGCGGAGCAGGAATTGCCCAGATAGTCGTAGCCTTCGATGATTTCCCTGTTTGTTTTTTTATTTTTTTCTTTCATAAAGCAATTCTCCTTTTTCAATTTTGTTCAAGTAATTCCCTGTGCCGGGTGCGGAAAGCTTTTTGACCTGACATTTATTCTTAGTGTGCGCCGGATATCCGGAAACATACGGCAGGACACAGAAAAAACACAGGGATATCACAGATTTTCCACGGAAACATCACAGCTCTGCCATAAATTTTTTTTAAGATAATCATTGTAAAGCAAAAAATATTGCGGAGTGAAAAACAGCAATCGTTGTACAATGTATGGAAGGATTTAAGAACATATCTCTCAGAGGCCGGAAATCCTTTTGAAAAAAATGTATTGTATAAGGATTGCGGAACAAAAACAGGAGGTTGCGGATATGTTGAAAAAAGGAGTTAAAACAGTTGCTCTGGCTTTGTCATTCGGCGTGGCGGCCAGCGTGTCGTTTCAGGGAAGCAATTATGTGATAAATCAGTGGATGGGTGAGGAACAGCAGACAGAGGTTACGGGAGGTGTCCGCCTGAGCCAGATGTCGGGTTTCATGGACGGAGAAGTAAAAACAGCAAATACAGGCGGCGGTTTCCTTGATATATCGTCTATCGCCGAGCAGGCTATGCCATCGGTGGTGTCCATTACAAATAAGACCGTGCAGGAAATCCGCCTTTTTGGACAATCCCAGGCCTATGAAAATGAAAGCAGGGGAACGGGAATTATCATCGGACAGACCGATGAAGAGCTGCTGCTTGTGACAAATAATCATGTAATCAACGGAGCAAAGGAAATCACAGTTGGATTTGTGGACGGGGAAATGGCTCCTGCAAAGGTGAAGGGAACGGACAGCGGCCGTGATCTTGCAGTACTTTCCATTCCGACGGAGGAGATTTCGGAAAAGACCCAAGAGCAGATCCGCGTGATTGAGCTGGGTAAATCCTCGGAGCTTCTGGTAGGAGAGCAGGTGGTTGCCATTGGCAATGCACTGGGCTATGGGCAGTCCGTAACTACGGGAATTGTGAGCGCCCTGAACCGAGAGGTTACGATTGAGGATAACACCAATACGCTGATTCAGACAGATGCGGCCATTAATCCCGGCAACAGCGGCGGAGCTCTTCTGAACGGGAAAGGGCAGCTAGTGGGAATCAATTCCGCCAAATACTCCGATACGAATGTGGAGGGGATGGGCTATGCAATTCCGGTGGATGATGTGGTGGATATCATTGAGGGCCTTATGAACCGCACCATCCGGGAGGAAAAAGCACCGGAAGAGGAACAGGGTTTTCTCGGAATTACCGTTCAGGCCGTAACCTCGGATGTGGCATCTGCTTACGATATGCCGAAGGGGGTCTACATTACATCCGTGACGGAAGGATCCGGGGCGGAGCGGGCAGGTCTGAAAAAGGGCGATATTATCACCAGATTTGACGGCAGCAGCGTGGGCAGCCAGGAGGAGCTTAAGGAGCAGCTGTCCTATTATCGGGCAGGCGAGCAGGTGAAGCTTACCGTAAGTCAGACTGTGGATGGCGAATACCGGGAGCGGGATATAACCGTAACGCTTGGGGAGTATAACGGGAAATAGAGGATAATGACAAACTGTCTTCAATTGCCTGACGATATTTCAGGCACAAAAAACGGAAACCCTGTAAATTCAAGGTTTCCGTTACTTTTTATCAAGCTGCTGACGGGAATCGGACCCGTGACCTCCGCACTACCAATGCGACGCTCTACCGACTGAGCCACAGCAGCATCTACGCGTAACGCGCTCAATTATAATATCATCAGGAGAAGAAATTGTCAAGAAATATCGATGAAAAAAATAGAAAATTTCTAATTTTGTTGTACTCGCTTTAAAACTCATCCAAAGCGCACGGGAGCAGGGAGCAAAATATCCATGTTTAAATCAAAGAGAGTGCATTTTGTAGTTATTTTGCGTTATACTTCCGCAAAATGCGCTCTTTACTTTTGGACGCAATCCCTTTATAATAAATTATAGTTTATGTGTCACAGGAGGAAACGCATATGATTTCCAATCAGATTATACAGACAACAATTGATGATTTGCGCGGGATTACGAGGATTGACCTGTGCGTGCTGGATGTAAACGGCAGCCGGATTGCGGCAACCTTTGATGCGGAGGAGATTTCCAAGGATATTCTGGGAGCTTTTGCTGATTCTCCTGCGGAGAGCCAGAGCCTTCAGGGTTATCATTTTTTCAAGGTTTACGACGAGGGACAGCTTGGCTATATTCTTCTTGTAAGAGGAACCAGCGATGACGCCTATATGATCGGTAAGATAGCGGTAAAGCAGCTGGAGGGGCTGATTATAGCTTATAAGCAGCGCTTTGACCGAAATAATTTTATTCAAAATCTGCTCCTTGACAATCTGCTTGTAGTGGATATTAACAATCAGGCAAAGAAGCTTCACATCAATCAGGATACCCTGCGTGTGGTGTATCTGGTGGAGACAAAGGGAGAAGAGGATGTTATTGCGCTGGAGACCGTGCGCAGTACTTTTGCGCCGGATGCGCAGGATGTAATTACGGCAGTTGCTGAGAACAACGTGGTGGTTGTAAAGGAGATTAGTGGGGAAGATACCTATGAGGCATTGGAGAAAACGGCACGTATGCTGGTGGAGATGCTGAATACGGAGTCAGCAGGATCCGTGCGCGTGTCCTACGGAACAATTGTAAGCCAGCTCAAGGATGTGTCCCGTTCCTATAAGGAAGCCCGTATGGCTCTCGATGTAGGAGAGATATTCTATCCGGAGAAAAATGTGGTGTCTTATCATACTTTGGGCCTTGGACGCTTGATTTATCAGCTGCCTTTGTCCTTGTGCAAGATGTTTATGGTGGAGGTTCTTGGTGACAATCTGCCTGGCACCTTTGATGAAGAAACCTTGACGACCATAGAGAAGTTCTTTGAAAATAATTTGAATGTGTCAGAGACAGCCCGTCAATTATTCGTGCACCGCAATACACTGGTATACCGTTTAGAGAAGCTTCAGAAAACAACGGGGCTGGACATTCGCATTTTCGAGGATGCACTGACCTTCCAAATTGCGCTTATGGTAGCAAGATATATGGAATATCTTGAAAAACAGGATATATAAACCGGAAGATATATGTAAAAAGCTCCGGAAATCAAGAAAGATTTTATTCCTGCGGTCAATGCCGAAGGGGCTTTAACTTTCAAAAAAGAACAAGGGCGTCACAAAATCATCCGGCAGATGATAAGTGATACCCTTATTTTTCATAAAATAGAATTACTTTACAAGCTTATGAAGACTGTGAAGCGGTATCCGCTCCCTTTTCTTTTTTCTTTCCCTTTTTGTCCGGCGCCGGAAGCTGGTCAATCAGCTTTTCAATCACCTGTTTTTTCACATAGACGTCAAAGCTGAGCATACAGATAAAGGAAAAGAGCCGCAGGAAATCCCTGTCCTGCCCGGAAGCTCCCTCAAAGGTCTCTCCTGCAATACGGTATTTGCTGACCAAATCTTCCTTCATAGCTTCGATCTGCGACTTCTCCAGGCTGAATACTTCGCTGTAAATGGAATCCAGCTTAATCGCGTGATCCGTATGGAAATACTTCTCTGTCAATGGAGAGAGAAGACTTTGGATATCGCTGATGGAGAGAATATTTTTAAAGTAATAAATGAAAATCAGCAGAAGCAAATGCTCCTTGGAGTACTTTTTCTTTTCCGGGGGAGGAAGCAGGTTGTTCTTGGCATAATTATTAATCATGGTTTTCGTCAGAATCTTGTCCTCCTCATAACGCTTGGAGGTCGCCAGCTCACGGTCCATGAAGGTGGTCACCTGATCCATATATAAATCAATTCCCGGAACATCCTCCGGACGGATATAGTCAATGCGGTTCAGACTTTCCAATATACTTTCCAGAATATTTTGAACATCAATTGTCATGTACAATCACCTCAAAATCCATTATATAGTATTAAAAACTATATGACAAGAGGTAAATATATTTAATTTTTTTTAAGAATTTTCTTTTTAATAAAAGAATGACAGAATCTTTTGAATGTATTATAATGTAAAAGGAACTCGGGGATATTACGGAACCGGAATAGTCCGGCTAAGAAATGTCAAGTGTTTATAAGAAATACTTTTGGCTGGACGGTAAAGTCGCAAAGGCGCACGAGAGGAACTTTTATGAATGCCTTTCGAATAAAAGTTTCTCTCATTACATGTGTACCGAAGCGACTTTACCCTTTAGTGCCGTCGCGCAGCGACGTTTAATAGGAGGATATCATGGCAAACATTTTAAAGAGATTCGGCGACATTATGTCGGCAAACATCAACGCACTTCTGGATAAGGCGGAAGATCCGGAAAAGATGATTGACAAATATATCAGAGACATTGAAGAAGACATGCGGAACGTAAAAGCAGAGACAGCAGCCGTCATGGCCACGGAAACGAAGGCAAAGCGCGAGCTGTCCGAGTGTCAGGATGAGATTGCCAAGATGCAGCGATACGCGGAAAAGGCCCTGACGGCAGGCAATGACAATGACGCCCGCAGATTTCTTGAGAAAAAGGGCGAGCTTGCGGGCAAGCAGGCCGGCTTACAGCAGGCATGTGATCTGGCGGCAGCCAATGCGGCCAAGATGAAAGAGATGCATGACAAGCTGGAAAAGGATCTGGAGAACCTTCGGAACAAGCGCGATTCCATCAAGGCCAAGGCGGCAGTTGCCAAGACCCAGGAAAAGCTCAACAAAATGGGCACAAGCGTGTCTGGAGCAGGGGAAGCTATGGCGGCCTTCGACCGCATGGAAGCAAAGGTGGATCGGATGCTGGACGAGGCAAATGCCATGTCCGAATTAAATTCCGAGACAGACAGTATCGACGATCTGGCCGCAAAATATGATGAGGACAACGCCGTTTCATCCGTAGACGATGAGCTGGCGGCGCTGAAGGCAAAGATGGGGCTGTAAAGCATGGAAGAAAGAATTTATTACTGTGAGGGCTGCGGCGGAGTCATGGAGTTCGACGTGGCCACACAGAGCCTGAAATGCCCGAACTGTGATAAGGTAGTTCCCATAGCCGGGGATCAGAGCCGCCTGGTGGAACACAGCCTTACGCAGCATGCCATGAAGACAATTCGGGCCAGTGAAAAGACGACGCACACGATGGAGTGCAGGGGCTGCGGCGCCCGGATTGAAGTGGACGGAACCAGCAGAGCGGCAGAATGTCCATTTTGCGGATCGGATTATGTACTGGCGGATCGGGAAGCCGACGCGGTGATTCCGGACGGAGTGCTGCCCTTTCAGGTGGATAAAAACCGAGTGGGAGAATTGTTCCGTCAATGGCTCAAGGGACGTTGGCTGGCCCCCGGCGAGCTGAAGCATCTGTATCAGAAGGACCGGCTTCAGGGCATCTATGTGCCCTACTGGACCTTTGACGCCAAGGTGAATGCCCGCTATACGGCGCTTGGAGGGCGCCACCGGACCGTTACCCGGAAAGGAGCGGACGGAAAGACAGAACATCGGATCGTAACCGACTGGTATCCCACCTCAGGAAATCTCCGTCATTTTTTTGATGATATTCTGGTGCCGGCCTCCGAGAAAATAGATGCAAGGCTTCTGCGGCGGACCGGATACTACGGCACACAGCAGATAGTATCCTATGCGCCGGAGTATTTGTCCGGTTACGGTGCGGAGTGTTATACGGTAGATCTGAATGTGGCCCACAGTGAGGCGGTAGGAACTATGGAACGGGAGCTGGAAAGCATGGCCCGCAGTGAAGTGCTCTCCAGATATGACGAGGCGGCGGACATCTGCGTCCGGGCGGACTATCAGGAGGAAACCTACAAGCATGTGCTTCTTCCCATGTATTCCACGGCCTATACATATAAAGGAAAGCAATACCGCGTGCTGATCAACGGACAGAGTGGAAGGGTAGAAGGCGATTATCCCAAAAGCCCCGTGCGGATTGGAATGATTGTGTTTGCGGTTTTACTGATCCTTGCATTGGTATACTGGTACAGCAGCGGCCCGCATATGAGGGCTGATACTCTGCCTGTTTGGGAAGAAGGACAATTATATGATTATGAGATAGAGGAGGAAGCGGCATGGGCTTATTCGGAGGACAATTTGCCAACGTAGTAGAATGGCAGGAATTTCGGGATGACATACTTTTCTGGAAATGGAGCAACAAGGAGATCAAAAAAGGAAGCCGCCTGATTATCAAGCCGGGCCAGGATGCTATTTTTTTATACAACGGCAAAGTGGAGGGCGTGTTCCGGGACGACGGAAGCTACGACATCGAATCGCAGATCATCCCCTTCCTTTCCACATTAAAGGGCTTCAAATTCGGCTTTAACAGCGGTCTTCGTGCGGAGGTTTTGTTTATCAATACGAAGGAGGTTCTTGTCAGGTGGGGAACCAAGAATCCCGTTCTGATACCGGCGCCGGGACTTCCGGGCGGCATGCCCGTCCGTTCCTTCGGAACCTTTAGCTGTAAGGTGGCGGATTATGATGTATTCATTGAACGGGTTGCCGGAATCCGCCAGCAGTATTCGGTGGAAGAGGTGAAAGAGCGTATTACCTCTATGCTGGATCAGCTTCTGATGAAATGGATAGCAAAAGAAGGCCGTGATATGTTCAATCTGCAGGTCAGCGCCTCCGAGATCGGGAGAGGCATCCAGGAAGATCTGGATATGGAAATGCTGAAAATCGGAATCAGCATCACAAGCTTTGCCATTTCCAGCTTTAATTACCCGGAGGAAGTACAGAAAATGGCGGAAAAGGCGGCGGCCCAGAGCATGATCGGCGATGTGGGACGCTTCCAGCAGGTAGCTATGGGAGAAGCCATTGCCTCCGGAAAAGGCGGCGGGACGGCTTCCGATATGGCGGGCATTGCTATGGGCCTGTCTATGGGGCAGCAGATGGCGGCTCAGATGCAGCAGAATCAGCAGGCCCAGCAGAATCAACAGATGCAGTCCGCGGCGCCGCAGCAGGCAGCAGGGGGAACAGCCCCGAATTTCTGCCCTGACTGCGGAACTAAGACAAGCGGAGCGAATTTCTGCCCCAATTGCGGGAAAAAGCTGGTATAAAAGCGCCGGCCGGCAAGCGATAACCGGAAACATACATATGGAGAGTACGACGCAAGTTACCCGGAAAGCATTATTATAGATAGAAACCGCCGGTTCAGGCGGCGAAATGGAGACATACATGAGTATATATGACAGCTTAAATCCGGAGCAGAAGGAGGCGGTGCTTCACACAGAAGGACCGCTTCTGATTTTGGCGGGAGCCGGCTCCGGGAAGACAAGAGTTTTGATTCACCGGATAGCCTGGCTGATGGAGCAGGGGATAAGCCCTTGGAATATTATGGCCATCACCTTTACCAATAAGGCGGCGGGCGAAATGCGGCAGCGTGTGAACAATCTGGTAGGCCAGGGAGCGGACAGTGTCTGGGTGGCGACCTTTCACTCCACCTGCGTGCGGATTCTGCGCCGTTATATCGGCCATCTGGGTTTTGACACCACATTTTCCATCTATGACACGGACGATCAGAAGACGGTTATGAAGGATGTGTGCAAGAGGCTGAACATCGACACAAAGGTTTATAAGGAGCGGTATCTGATGAGCGTTATTTCCCGGGCGAAGGACGAGCTGGTTTCCCCTATGGAGATGGCGATTGCCGCCGGAACGGACTGGCAGAAGAAGCTCCTGGCGGAAGCCTACAAGGAGTATCAGGCACAGCTTCGCCGGAACAATGCCCTGGATTTTGATGATCTGATTGTAAAGACTGTGGAGCTGTTTCAGAATTGCCCGGAGATCCTGGAGGCGTATCAGGATCGCTTCCGCTATATGATGGTGGACGAGTATCAGGATACGAACACGGCCCAGTTTAAGCTTATCAGCCTCCTTGCGGGAAAATATCGGAATCTCTGTGTGGTGGGTGACGACGATCAGTCCATCTACAAATTCCGGGGGGCCAATATTTACAATATTCTGAATTTTGAGAAGGTATTTCCCGACGCCCGGGTGATTAAGCTGGAGCAGAATTACCGTTCCACCCGGAATATTTTAAACACGGCAAATGAGGTGATCCGCAACAATTGCGGGCGCAAGGAAAAGCGGCTCTGGACGGAAAACGATGAGGGGAATCCCATTGCCTTCCGCCTGCTTCCCAACGCCTTTGAGGAAGCGGAGCTGATCATCGGGGATATCAGCCGCCATGTGCGGGACCGGAAGGCGGATTACCAGGATCATGCCATCCTGTACCGGACCAACGCCCAGTCCCGTCTTTTTGAGGAAAAATTGATTCTGGCGGGGATTCCCTACAAGCTCATCGGCGGCGTGAATTTCTACGCCCGGAGGGAGATCAAGGATGTACTGGCTTATTTGAAAACCATTGATAACGGAAGGGATGAGATAGCCGTGCGCCGGGTGATCAATGTGCCCAAGCGGGGAATCGGCGCCACGACGCTGAACCGGGTGGGAGATTATGCGGCAGCCTATGGAATCGGCTTTTATGACGCCCTTGTCCGGGCCGAGGAGATTCCGAACCTTGGAAGAAGCGCCGGTAAGATCCGGCCCTTTACCGCCCTGATAGAGACAATGCAGGACAAGCTGGGACATACGCCGCTGGTAGAACTGACAAAGGAGCTTTTGGAGGAAACGGGCTATATCAAAGAGCTTGAGGCGGAAGGGACGGATGAATCCAAGGGGCGGATTGAAAATATTGACGAGCTGATCAGTAAGATTGCCGCTTATGAGGAATCGGCTGAGGAGCCGACTTTAAGCGGATTTCTGGAGGAGGTTGCTCTGGTAGCGGATATCGACAGCCTGGAGGAGAGCAGTAATTACGTGATTCTCATGACCTTGCACAGTGCGAAGGGCCTGGAATTTCCTTACATTTATATGGCGGGCATGGAGGAGGGCGTTTTTCCAAGCTACATGTCGCTCAACGGGGAGAACCCGGAGGAGGAGCTTGAGGAGGAACGGCGCCTCTGCTATGTGGGCATCACCCGGGCAAAAAAGGAGCTGATGCTGACGGCGGCCCGGCAGCGGATGCTCCGGGGACAGACCATGTACAATGCGGTTTCCAGATTTATCCGGGAGATTCCCGATGAATATCTGGAGCGGGGGAATAAAACCCGGAGCCGAAGCATGGAGAAGCCTTCCAACGGGGCAATGCAGGATGCCTGGATTCAGTCAAAGGAGAGCTTTCGTGTGAAACCTTACGAATCACAGACCCTTACGGTGAATAAGGCGTCCGGATTGGAATATGCGGCGGGAGATCGGGTGCGCCATATTAAGTTTGGGGATGGAACGGTTCTGGATATCACGGAGGGGAAGAAGGATTATGAGGTGAAGGTGGAATTTGATACCGCGGGGATTAAGCGGCTGTTTGCCTCGTTTGCCAAGTTGAAAAAGCTATAGGGTGATTATGGAAATAAATTTTTCGGAAATGATAGTAATTTAAATACATTTGTGGTATAATATGAGCACTTAGTGAATGTAAGCTGACGGCGGTACGGGAGTATGATGTGAATCAAGATCCGGATACCGGACTGGCACCGATCGGAGGCGGAGCATGAATTGAACAACGAATAGGAAAGGGTGCGTGCGATGAATAAGATGGAAGATTTTCTGACAGCAACAAAACTGAATGAGCTGCTTCATAAGAGAGAGGTAGAAGAGAAGAATAAAAATACGGTGCTTTGGATTCTGGCAATCATTGGAGCGGTAGCAGCTGTGGCCGGTATTGCTTATGCCGTATACCGTTTCTTCACACCGGACTATCTGGAAGACTTTGAGGATGATTTTGACGATGATTTTGATGATGACTTCTTTGAGGACGGAGAGGACGAGGAAGAATAAGAGAGTAGGGAAGGGTTGCTGCATAGGCGGCAGCCCTTTTTTCGTAGAATAAGAAAATTGCGCCCGGTAATTCCTGCAAGAGTTTGCAGTGTTTTATCAAAGGAGCAATAGGGTTGGAGCTTGTAATACATAAATGAGGGGGATAAAGTACAATGAAGAAAAAGAGAAATCCTTTGGGACAGTTTGTGATTGGGATGATTATGCTTGTAGCCGGGCTGTACTGGTTTATGTCCAATGTGACAGTCAGTACGTATTTCGGTTTCCGCTTTATGGGATACCGGCTTGGAGGCGGCCTGATTGTGGTGCCCTTTATTGCGGGAATTATCTGGCTGTTTCTGAATGTGGATTCCATTGGGGCAAAGCTTTTGACGGGAGTTGGGATTGTGATTATACTGGCTTCTATTATTTCAAATCTGCAGTTTGTATTCCGTGGGGTAAGCCTGTATATGTATTTGGTGATGCTGATTCTGATTTTCGGTGGAGGCGCCCTTGTGGGACAGGTTTTGTTCCGGTGGCCGAAGGATGAGAAAAAGCGCTAGTATATCATTGGATTAATTTTGAAGTGAATGGCGTTTGATATTTGGGTTAGCTGTGCATCTGTGAAGCTACGGCGTAGAGGGATTACGGTTAGCCTCGCAGATAAGCAGACATGCGGCTGGCATAGGACTTGGTTGGGAAATACGAATGGAAGAAAAGCGGGATGGGACAGTGTCGGGCAAGATAATACTGGAAATGTGAGGAGAGCAGAATGAGAAAAGGACAAATTTATGAGGGCATGGTGGAAAGGGTAGACTTTCCCAATAAGGGACTGGTCCGGTGTGAGGAGAACCGTGCTGTGGTTAAAAATACGGTTCCGGGGCAGAAAGTGCGTTTTCAGGTGAATAAGATCCGCAAGGGGAAATGCGAGGGGCGTCTTTTGGAGATTCTTGAGCCTTCGCCTCTGGAAATCAACCCGGGGTGTCCGCATTTTGTATCCTGCGGAGGATGTACTTATCAAAATCTGCCGTATGAGGAGCAGCTTCGTCTGAAGGGCGGTCAGCTTAAAGAGCTTCTGGACGGTGCGATTTCGGAGCCTTATGTGTTTGAAGGGGTGAAGGAGAGTCCGCGGCGGGAGGCTTACCGGAATAAGATGGAATTTTCCTTTGGGGATGAGGAGAAGGACGGTCCCTTGGCTCTTGGCATGCACAGGAGGGGGAGCTTTTACGATATTGTGACTGTGGATGAATGTCAGATTGTGGACGAGGACTACCGGAGGATTCTTTCCTGTGTGCTTGATTACTTTAAGGGGGAAGGTCTGCCGTTTTACCATAAGCTGCGTCATACGGGGTATCTCCGTCATCTTTTGGTGCGAAAAGGCGTCAGGACAGGGGAGATTCTGGTGGTGCTTGTGACTAGCAGTCAGATGGAGGTGTCTGATGCGCCTTGGGTGAAGCGGCTTTTGGAGCTTGAGCTTGAGGGAAATATTGCAGGGATTCTTCATACTTTTAATGACAGTCTGGCGGATGTGGTGCAGAGCGACAGGACGGAGATCCTTTATGGACGGGATTATTTTTATGAGGAGCTTTTGGGGCTTCGGTTTCGGATCTCGCCGTTTTCCTTTTTTCAGACAAATTCCCTGGGGGCGGAGGTGCTCTATGAGACGGCACGGAGTTATATCGGGGATACGAAAGATAAGGTGATTTTTGATCTTTACAGCGGAACAGGGACCATTGCGCAGATGCTTGCGCCGGTGGCGGAGCGGATTGTGGGAGTGGAGATTGTGGAAGAGGCTGTGGAGGCGGCTAAGGTGAATGCAAAGCTCAATGGGCTTTCGAATTGCAGCTTTATTGCGGGGGATGTGCTGAAGGTAGTGGATGAACTTGCGGAGAAGCCGGATCTCATAGTGCTCGATCCGCCCAGGGATGGGGTGCATCCGAAGGCGCTTCAGAAGATTATTGATTTTGGGGTGGAGAGGATTGTTTATATTAGTTGTAAGCCGACCAGTCTGGTGAGGGATTTGGAACTGCTGCAGGGGCGGGGGTATCGGGTGGAGAAGGCTGTTGGGGTGGATTTATTTCCGTTTACGGTTCATTGTGAAAGTATCGTGTTGCTTTCCAAACTTATATGAAATAAGTTGAAGCATATTAATGTGGAATTAGAGATGGATGAACTTGATTTGACGGCGGCGGAGAGTAAAGCCGCTTATGCAGAACTCAAACAGTATGTGCTTGATAAATATGGTTTGAAAGTATCCAGTTTGAACATTGCTCAGATTAAAGCAAAGTGTGGTATTGTCGAACATGAGAATTATAATAAGGCAAAAAACGAAAATGTTAAGCAGCCAAACTGCACAGAGGAAAAAGAAAATGCAATAAAAGACGCGTTTAAACATTTTCAAATGATTTAAATGGGAGGATAAGATGTTAAATAAGATAAAGTCCAAAGGAGGCATTTTATTGAAGAAAAAGAGCTGAAATTGTTTATGAATGAAGACAGAGTATCATTTCTTTACGGAAAAAATGGTTCCTGAAAGGGTACAATTTCTAATGCTGTGCGTAAGGCAAAAGAGGATGTAGTTGATGATATAGTCCAAGCTATATTACTTGATAAAGAAGATATGGCTTTTGTGGATACTCGGTGTATTCATGTGTTTAAAGAAGATTATGTGAGTTCACGTGTTAAAATACGAGATGATGGGCTAAATGCAATTATTCTTTTGGGTGAGCTAGGTAATCTTGAAGATAAAATATTGGATTTGGAACTTAGAATTGAAGCTGAATCTAACAGAAATACAGAGCTACAGAGCTTAAAATAGCTACTGGCGAATATAGAGACAAAGAAGATACAATTCGGCAATACCCGTACTGTTTGGCAAAGCAATAAGCATAGATAAATATTATTGTGGTTTTCCTATATATGTACATTACTCAAACTTCCCACACCGATTGGTGTGCTGAACCTTGAAAAATCAATACTT
>OFFF01000159.1_pt1 | contig 53491 bp, 45 predicted proteins | sample 1521301 | NCBI WGS metagenome assembly OFFF01 (sample SAMEA3504101, study PRJEB24116) | mouse gut metagenome | biome: mouse gut; feature: mouse-associated habitat; material: faeces | place: Denmark | collected 2011
CGAAGCTGAACTCCGCCGACCAATTACCGGACATGGAGAAAAGGGATGTGCTGGAGCTGCTGCGGCATATCCTCTATGAATATAAAATACTTATGGAGGCGGAGGGCCTGACGCTTTCATGGCAGCTGGAGGCGGAAAGCCATATGGCCCATATCAATATCCAGCAAATGGTGCGGGTGTTCCAGAATCTGCTGGACAACGCCCGCAGGTACGCCCACCGTGCCGCCCCGGTAACCGTGACGGCACAGGACACGGGCCGGCTCCATATCTGTATCACCAACCGGGTGGCGGATCCTCACGGCATTGAGCCTGACCGGATCTTTGAGCGCTTCTACTGTGGAGACCGGGCCAGGAGCGCCCCCCAAAGCTCCGGGCTGGGGCTAGCCATTGTAAAGCGCATCGTGGAGCTCCACGGGGGCCAGGTGGGCGCATCGCTGCAGGGACAGGAGCTGTCCATTCATTTGTTTCTCGAATAATGTTTCTCAAATAAAAGAAAAAGTGGTGTAAAGTCAGGTGTTTCGTGTTGACGCGCTCCTCTTCCCGGGCATCTTCACGCCCTCTCTGAGGGAAACTCCATCTGCTATCTTCCGAAGATGACAGAGATCGTGGAATGCGCCCTGCGCCGGAATCCTGCCGCAGACGCAGAGGAACTGGCCGCGCAGAGCATACAGGAATCTGCCGGAACGACAATTTCTCCGTTTTCGTCCACAGAAGGCAGACTGCCCGACAACGGCCGCAGGGTAAGGAAGTGTCTCCAAATAACCTACGCAAGCCTATTGCAAAATTTACAGATTTTATCAGGTTTACTCTAAACAAAATGCGTAGATTATTTTCCGGCAGTTCCTAAGGAAGTGTCTACAAATGACTGATACGAGTTTAAAGCTGTTTTCCCTGTATTTCCGGGCTTTTCTCTAAAGAAGCTGTAGCAGTTATTTTCCGACAGTTCCTGAGCCGGGCAGACGCAGAGGATTTTTGATGCGCATGGCCTTTGCATATTGAAATATGCGGTAAGCTATAGTATGATATAAAACATCATCTGTTGAGGAAAGAAAGGAGTTGTCATGCGGCAGCTCCGAAAGGGATAGTATGGACAGGACAGGCGGCGCACCGAGAGTATTGATTATTGACGACGATCCTTTTAAGAAAATCGGAATCCAAAAGGCCTTAGAGTTCTGCGGCGTCCGGGAAATTGTGAAGGCGAAAAATCAGCAGATGGGTTTCGACATCATATACGCGGGCCAAAGAGACGAAAAGCCCGTGGAGCTGATTGTGACAGATATGAACTACCCGTTGGACTCCGGAATGCCGGAAGACCCGGACGCGGGGTTCAGGCTGATTGAGAGGCTCCGGAGGGAAAATCTGGAGATTCCGGTCATTATCTGTTCTTCCCTTAATTATAACGTGCCGGAGATACTGGGCTGCGTCTGGTACAATGAACTCTGCGATATGAACGGCGAATTCCGGAAGATTTTAGAGAGATTTCGGAAAGCGTGAACAGCGCCTGGGGCATCGGCACAGATAGAGCTCTTGACGGTAGCGTTTTGGATTAAAAGAAATGGAAGAGCGGGGACGGCTCGGCCAGGAAGAGGGGGAAAGGGATGATATACGCCACCGGAGACACCCACGGGGGCTGGATGCACAGGCTCAATATGGCATCCTTCCCGGAGCAGAAGGACATGAAGAAAGACGACTATGTAATCATCCTGGGCGATTTTGGCCTGTGGGACGATTCCAGGAGGGAGCGGCAGGCCCTGGACTGGCTGGAGGGCAGAAGCTTCACCACCCTGTTCGTGGACGGCAACCACGAGAACTACGATATGCTGGATGCCATGCCCGTGCAGGAATGGCGTGGCGGCAAGGTGCATGCGCTGCGGCCCTCGGTGCTGCACCTGATGCGGGGACAGGTCTTCACCATACAGGACAGGCGTTTCTTCGCGTTCGGAGGTGCCCGGAGCCACGACATCGAAGACGGCATACTGGACGCATCCGCGCCGGACTATCGCAGGCGCAGGCGGCTGCTGGATGCCAGGGACGCCCAGTACCGCATCGACCACATCAGCTGGTGGGCCAGGGAGATGCCGTCGGAGTCGGAAATGGAAGAGGGGCGGAAGAACCTGGCCGCATGCGGCAACAAGGTGGACTATATCCTCACCCACAGCCCCTTTACAAGGCTGATTGCCGATTTGAACGGCGGGGAGGGAAACCTTCTGCCGGACGCGCTTACAGACTATCTGGAACAGGTCAGGGAGACCGTATCCTACAGGCACTGGCTCTTCGGCCACATGCATGTCAACAGGCCCTATCCGGTGTACGCAAGCGTCTGCCTGTATGAGCAGATCGTGAGAATCGCCTGAGCCAGGGCAGGAAAGCGGCGCCCGGCTTTCCACCCCCGCGGGACCTTACAGCTGCTCCAGTACATAACTGTTATTGATCCAAAAACTCTGGGTGGTCATCCGCTGGCCGTCAGGCAGCGGGTTGGCGTCCCGCTCCACGTTCCCGCGGATGATGCCGTTGTGCAATCGATAGGCGGATTTGGCTGCATGGGGCCGTCACGAACAGGAGCTTTGCCTCGGAGAAATATTCATAGACATCAGAGTCCTCCCATTCCTGGGACGCCAGATCCGGGAACCGGAAGGGCGGGAACGAGATGCTTTCCCGCATGGCCCCGTTTTCCTCCAGACGGATGGCCTTCGCCACGATGTTCGCTTTCAGGAATTCCTCCGCGTGATTCCCCCGGATTCCCAGCATGCGATAGGCCAGGTCGATCCGCGGCGTCTCCAACGGCCTGATGAGAAAACACTTTTCTCAAATACTTGACTTGTGGTGTTCCAGGGGATAGAATAATAGAAGCGGTATGCGCAGGGCGGCTGAGTTCGCGGTCAGGCGTCCCGCGAAGGCTACTTTCATGGAATGATGGGGATGGCGATGGAATTTTTAGGGAAAAGCAAAGGAACGGCGGAAAGTGCTTCTGCCGGAGACCGTCTATACCGGGCCCTGGCCCTGGGAGACTTGCCCGGCGCGTGGCTGCTTGCCCGGCCCGCCGTGGACAGGGCGAAGACAGAGAAGCTGCCCTGTGTGGAAGCTTTCAACTGCGGGCTTTGCCTGTACCGGCTGGGCGAATATGAGAAGGCCCTGGCCGTGCTGAAGCAGGCGGAACAGTCCCTGGGCAATCCGCCCGATTTGGACATAGCGGAGAGGAAGCTGTTTCTGCAGGCCATAGAAGCTGTGGGACAGAACGGGGCGCTGCTTCCCCTGGATCCGGACGGCGGCCCGGGCCTGGAGCGCTACATGCTGATACGGGTCAGATGGCTGATTGCCCTCAGCCTGGCAGCCCTTGGGCGCAGGCAGGAGGCGGCGCCCGTTGTCCGGTTCCTGTCGCAATATCGCATAGAAGTGTAGCAAAAAACGAACATGCTGCTGCGGAGAGTCACGGACATCCCGGGGCGGAAGCCTATGCCGGCCACGGCAAGCGCCGCAGGGCATCCGGGCGCGCGAAAGACAGGGGATACGTCCCCTTGGATTGAGAGAAGGAGAAGGAAATGCAGCTGGACAATATGCTTTTACAGGCCTGTAAGAACAATCAGAAGAGCGTGGTGCAGACGTTCTTGAAGCGCGGCGGCGTAGATGTGAACAAGCGCGACGAATCGGGCAACACGCCGCTGATTTATGTGTGTATGAAGAATGCCAGGGATCTGGTCAGGCTCCTGTTGGACAATGGGGCGGATGTGAACCTGGGCAACCAGAGGAACCGCATGCCCCTGCACTTTGCGGCGGAGACGGGCAATTCGGAGGTCATCGGCCTGCTGGTGGGCGCAGGCGCGGATGTGAACTGCACCGACAATAACGGCGTGACGCCGCTGATGCTCATGGCACAGAACGGCAAGACGGACGCCGCGATCAAGTTCCTCCAGAACCCGGACATCGACATCAGCATCAAGGACAATGAGAACCGCATGGCCATCGACTACGCCACTTCCGCCGGTCTGCGGGAGCTGGTGAAGGCGCTGTCAAGCGCGGAGGAGGAGCACACCGATGCCTTTGGCAACACCACCCTCCATCACGCCTGCTGGAACGACCAGGGCGAGGTGGTGAAAGTCCTGATCGAGAAGGACAAGGACAGCGTCAACAGTCTCAACGACGAGGGCGAGTCCCCGCTGATGCTGGCGGTGAGAAGGTCCAACCTGGTGATTGCGGAGCTGCTGCTGGCGGCGGGCGCGAAGCCGGACATCGCCAACATCAGCGGCGTCCTGCCTATGCACATCGTGGCCGACAACGGAGACCTGTTCCTGGGCAAGGCGCTGCTTGCCGCCGGTGCCAGCGTGAACGCCAAGACCACGGACGGACAGACACCCCTCATCCTGGCCACAAGGAGCGGCAAGAACGATTTCACTGCCATGCTGATAGAACAGGGCGCGGATGTGAACGCGGTGGACAACGAACAGCACAGCGCGCTGTACTACGCTTCGGAAGCCGGGCTCACGGAGATTGTGGAGCAGCTGCTCATGGCGGGCGCGGAGAACTGATTTTATTCCATGTCCGATACATGGTCTGTTACATATACTGCTTAACAGTTATAGTAAACGTCGTAAGGAATTGTCTACAAATAACCGCTACAAGTTTGCAGCAATTTTTGTTGTATTTCCGGGCTTTTTCCTAAACAAATTGTAGCGGTTATTTTCCGACAATTCCTAATTATTCTTGTTTTGAGTGAAACTATAGTCGTTTACTATAAAATTTCCGAGTAACCAGACTGCATAACGGCAGCCATATATGTTTAACCAGTGCAGCACGGTAAATTCTGGCGCTATGCAGTATAGTTCCCTGTACTGCAGCCGCATTGTCAGGGAAAGGACGGTAAGCGGACACGGGAAAAGGAAAACGATAAACAGAAGAAATATAAACGCAAGAAAGACAAAAACAAAACCGGGGCTGCGGCAATAAGTACAGGAAATCCCTTGCTTATTGCCGCAGCCCCTTTCGGAAACGCTCACGCGGGCCAGCCATCAATCCGCGGCGGCAGTGTCCTTCGCATACAGTACCTTCAGGATGATCGGGGTGGTGATGCTGGACACGATGATCAGAAGGATGACAGCCGTAAAATACTCCGCGGTCAACAGCCCCACAGACAGCCCCTTCTGGGCCACGATCAGGGCCACCTCGCCCCGGGTCATCATGCCCACGCCGATTTTCAGGCAGTCCTGAAAGCGGAAGCGGCAGATTTTTGCCATCAGGCCGCAGCCGATGATCTTGGTGATCAGAGCCACCACCACGAACCCTACGGAAAACAGCAGAATCCCTACGCTCATATGGTCGATGCTGGTCTTCAGGCCGATGCTGGCGAAGAACACCGGGCCGAAGATGATGTAAGAGCTGACTTCCATTTTCCGGTCGATATAGGAAGAGTCCCGGATGGAGCACAGAACGATGCCGGCCACATAGGCTCCCGTGATGTCGGCAATCCCGAAATAGCGCTCAGCCGCATAGGCGAAGAAAAAGCACAGCGAAAGCCCCAGGATGGGAATCCGCTGGGTATGGGGATAACGGTCGTCCAGCTTTTGGAATATTTTGAATACAATGACGCCCACCACCAATGCCATGACGAAGAACAGCACCGTGGAGATGACCACGCCGCCCGGATTGGATTCCGGGTTCTTGAAGCCGATGACAAAAGTCAGCACAATGATGCCGATGACATCATCGATGATGGCGGCGCTGAGGATCGTGGTGCCAACCTTCCCCTTCAGCTTCCCCATCTCCTTCAGGGACTGCACCGTAATGCTGACGCTGGTAGCCGTCATGATGACGCCGGTGAACACTGCTTTATAGAAAGCATCCGATCCCCAGGGGGACATGCCGTAAAAGCCCATATAGAGCAGGGAGCCGCCCAGCAAAGGGATGAACACGCCGGAACAGGCGATCAGAAGCGCCACGGGCCCTGTCTTCATCAAATCCTTCAGGTTCGTCTCCAGCCCCGCGGAGAACATCAGCAGCACCACGCCGATTTCCGCCATCATGTTCAGGAAATCCGACTGCTGCACCAGGCCCAGCACGCTGGGGCCTATCAGAAGCCCGGCGATGATTTCGCCCACTACCTGCGGCGCTTTGCATTTCCGGGCCAATATCCCGAAAAACTTCGCTGCTATGATGATGATTGCCAGATCCTTAAAAATAGCATATGTTTCCATGATTCAACCACTCTTTTCTTTATTTGATATCTTCTAACCACACATGATTATAGCACAAATTTTTCCCGCGTAAAGTAAAAGAATCGTTTTAGAAATCACTTTTTTCGATGATTTTGAAGAAAAAGGGATAGGCTTAATGGCTGCTGCCGCAAGATTATTTGTGCATTTTCATCATTTTTTTCTCTTATTTTCATAAAAAATATAGAAAAATATAAAACTGATGTGCCTGTGGCAAATTCCATTGGCATTCGGAATTGCGCCGGGGCATCCCGGGCGGCTGCTTTTGAGAAGCGCCCTTGAAAACAGGGTTGCAGCTGTGCTAGAATATTGTTGCCGGGCGATGGTTTTATGGTGTGGCCGTTTTTGGCCCGGCGGCCGCGAATGCTGCCCCTGTTGTTTGGCGGAAAGCCGGTGAATTGGCATTTTAGGTATGGTTTTTAGATGGCAGCAGGGGAGGATATGGAGGAACCGGCGGGTTGGATGTGTCCTATGGGGAGGGAAATGAACTGGAAGACAGGACACCAGGGAGGAAGGAGCGAGGAGGCTGCGATGATTTGTGAGATAAGCCGGACGGAGAAAGCGGCACCGCTGTTCGCCGGATGGGAGGAGACCATGATTGCGTCATGCCTGCAGGGCGTGATGGGAAAGATTTACGGGAACTGTGAGGAAAACCCTGTATCCGCCATAGCATTGCTGGGGGACTTCTGCTTCCTGGCGGGAGAGCCCGACAGGGAGCTGGCGGCGAAAGCGCCGGAGCAGGACGGCAGAAATTTCCTGATCATGGTGCCGCAGAATGGGCGCTGGGCGGAAGTGATAGAGGACTGCCATGGCCAAAGGGCGAGGAAAACGGTCCGGTATGCCATCCGTAAGGAACCGGACGTGTTCCGCAGGGAAGAGCTGCAGGCAGCAGTGGAGGGTCTGCCGGAGGGCTATGTGTTGAAGCGGATGGACGAGACATTGTTCCGGCGCTGTAAAGAAATCCCCTGGTGCAGGGATCTGGTGTCCCAGTATCGTGATTATGCCCAGTATGAGGCGCACGGGCTGGGGGCAGTCATCTTGAGGGCTGGGGAGCCTGTGTCAGGGGCGTCTTCCTATTCCGGCTATCTAGGGGGCATAGAGATAGAAATCGACACCAGGGAGGATTATCGGCGGAGAGGGTTGGCGTACATTTGCGGGGCGAAGCTGATTCTGGACTGTCTGGAGCGGGGATGGTACCCTAGCTGGGACGCGCAGAACCTGTGGTCGGTGGCATTGGCAGAAAAACTGGGTTACCATTTCAGCCATGCCTACGATGTCTACGAATGGAGCGCGTGAGGACAGACAGGGCAAGAATGGCGGAAAGATTGGAGCAGTTGGGATGGAGCGTATGGAATACATAGAATTTTGTGGCAAAGTAGCGGAGCAGTTTGGGTTAGGGAAGCTGACAGCGCCGCCGGATAGAGTGACAGGAGGATTTCTGCACAGGATGTATCGGCTGGAAACTACGGCGGGGAAGTATGCGCTGAAAGTGTTGAATCCGGTAATCATGCAGCGTCCCGGGACAATGGAGAACTACAGGAGGGCAGAAGAGATAGAGCGGCTGCTGTGGGAACAGGGCATTCCCATGATTCCGGCGCTGGAGCGGGATGGCAGAAAGATGCAGTGCCTGGAAGGGCAGCATTATTATCTGTTTGACTGGTCGGAAGGCAAAGCCATGGGCTGGCATGAGATTGAAGAAAACCATTGCCGGATCATAGGAAAGCTCCTGGCCAGAATCCATAAAATACCCTGTATGAAGGTGCGTGCAGAGGGCTGCGAAGATGTAGGTGGCGAAGAGAAAGACAGCTTAGAAGGTGCCAGGGCTGAAGCGAAGGAGAATTCAGGAAGTACAAAGGTTAAGGCGGAGGAGAACTTTGAAGATATAGGTGTCGAAGAGACAGGCGACTTCGACAAGGCAGCATCCACAGCGGCAGCAGCCACCTCTGGAACCATGGCGACATGTACGGAAGGCGTAGGGGAGAATGCAACAGACTGGGATGCCTACATAAAAGCGGCCCGGCAGTGTCGGCCTGATATCGCGGAGGTTCTGGAAGGGAACCGGGAGCTGATATCTCTGGCAGAAAAGGAATATGCTGCCGCGCTGGACAGCATTCCGGACATGCGCTGCTTCTGCCACGGGGACATGGACTGCAAAAATGTCCTGTGGCTGGACGGGGAGCCGCTCCTCATCGATCTGGAATGCCTGGATTACGGGAATCCCCTGTTGGAGATGTTCCAGCTGGCACTGAGCTGGGCGGGCTGGCCGGCGTGTGAACTGGATTTGGGTCGGTTTGGAGGGTTTCTGGAAGCTTATCAGGCCGAGTATGGGGTCGTGAAGACAGACTGGGCCAGGATTTCCGGCGTTGGCTACGGCTGGCTGGACTGGCTTGCCTATAATGCCAGGCGGGCCCTGGGGATAGAATGCGGCGATGAAGAGGAGAGGGAGCTGGGGAGCCGGGAAGTGCATGAGAGCATCCGACGGCTCAGGTATTTCCATTCGGCCCGGCAAGGGCTGGTCTCCTACATCGCGGCAAGAGGATGGTGAGGTGAGGGCGGAATGTTCCATATTTTAGTGGTGGATGACGATAAGAGCACAAGGCTTCTGCTGCGGGCAGTGCTGGAAGCGGAGAATTACACGGTGACCGCCGCGCGCAATGGGGCGGAAGCCCTGGAAATCATGGACAGGGAGCATGTGGATCTGGTGGTGCTGGATGTCATGATGCCGGAGATGGACGGGTATGAATTCACGGAGAGACTGCGGAGCGTGGACGACAATCTGCCTGTGCTGATGGTTTCGGCCAGACAGCTTCCCGCGGACAAGCGCAAAGGCTTCCTGGTGGGGACGGACGACTACATGACCAAGCCCATCGATGAAGAAGAAATGCTGCTGCGGATCAAGGCTCTGCTGCGAAGGGCCAGGATCGTCAGCGAGAGGAAAATCGTGATAGGCGATGTGGTACTGGACTATGATTCGCTCACCGTGTCCAGAAGGGGGGAAGTACAGGAACTGCCCCAGAAAGAGTTCCTGCTGCTGTATAAGCTGCTGTCCTATCCGGGAAAAATCTTCACCCGCATCCAGCTGATGGATGAGATCTGGGGAGCGGACAGCGAGACGGGGTGGGAGACCGTCACAGTCCATATCGGCCGTCTCCGCAAGCGCTTCGAGGGCTGGGAGGAATTCGGGATAGAGTCCGTCAGGGGGCTTGGCTACAAAGCCGTCAAATGCGAGAAGAAGCCCTAGGCGGCCAGGAGTGGCATCGTCCGTCTCTTTAAGGCATCCGCCAGGAACTTTCAGGCTCGCTTGCGAAGAAATCCGCATTGCTGGCCAGTCTCGTAGGGAAGAATGCGCAAGGGAAGCTTTTGGCTTTGTGCCAGAAATGCGGCGGTTTTGGGTTGATTCTGGTAGGGGAAGGTGGGCATCGGGAGAGGATATTGGAATGGATGGGAAGGGAATGGCAGGATGAAGGGTAAGGGTGACAGGCGGAAGGACGGAAGAGCCAGAGGAAGACAAGAGAACCGGAAGAATAAGCATAATTTTGAGCTGGGACTGCTTGTGTTTCTGGTCTTGTTTGTGATTCAGTTCACGACGGTGCTGGTGGCCTTGCTGGCTTTGTTCGTTTTGGTGAGGACGGGGGTGGTCAGCATGGAGTGGATCGCCGATTTGAGCACAGGGCGGATTGAAAACCTGAGCGCAGGCCGGGTGTTCCTGTTGTTGGCAAGTGTGGACACCTTCATCGGTTTTGCGGTGGTGATCACGGCCACGGCCATTCCGCTGAAGCCGGTGGTGAATCTGATCAATCAGATGAATCGGCTGGCTTCCGGTGATTTCCAGGCGCGTCTGCATTTCGGCAGGCTTCTGACCAGCCATCCCACTTTTGCGGAGCTTACGGACAGCTTCAACAAGATGGCGGAGGAACTGGGCAGCACGGAGATGCTGCGGAACGATTTCATCAATAATTTTTCCCATGAATTCAAGACACCCATCGTGTCTATCGCGGGCTTTGCCAGGATTTTGAAGCGGGAGAGCCTGACGCCCGGGCAGCAGGCGGAGTATCTGGACATTATTGAGGCGGAGTCTCTGCGGCTCTCGGAGATGGCCACCAATGTGCTGAACCTGACCCGGATAGAGAACCAGTCCATTCTGACAAATGTGTCACAATTTAATCTTTCGGAGCAGATTCGCTCCTGTATCCTGTTGCTGGAGCACAAATGGTCCTCCAAGGCTCTGAACTGGAAGCTTGATTTCGGGGAAGTTGAGGTGGCCGGGAACGAAGAGCTGTTAAAGCAGACATGGGTCAATCTGATTGACAACGCCATTAAATTCTCGCCTGAGGGGGAGACTGTGGAAATCAGCATTTCCGAGGTTCCGGGGCGGGTCTCCGTGACAGTGGCCAATACCGGCCCGGAGATTCCGGAGGAGGCCCGGGAAAGGGTATTTCATAAGTTCTATCAGGCGGACGAGTCCCACAGCAGTGAGGGGAATGGGGTGGGGCTCGCCATCGTGAAACGGGTGGTGGAGCTGCACCGGGGGAAAGTTTCCGTGGACAGCGGCGGGGGGATCGTTTCTTTTTCGGTGGAACTGCCCAGGAGGATTTAGGCGGCTCCAGTTTCGTTTCAGTTTATCTTTCTGTGATATTGTTTCCGGTATAAAATATTGTGCTGGTGCACATGCCGTGTCAGGGGGTGGATTTTATGCTGGGGACAGTGATGTTCGTCATTTTAGGGTATCTTTCGGGAAGCGTGCTGTATGCCCGCGTATTTTCCCATGTGTTCCGGAAGGAGGGCATGCTGGAGCAGAGCAGGGACGGGAATCCCGGAACGGCCAATGCGTTCCTCTACGGCGGCTTCTGGTGCGGCTTTCTGACGCTTCTGGGAGATTTGCTGAAGGGATTTCTGCCGGTGTTTCTGTTCTGGCATGCGGATATGCCGGAAGGCCCGCACCTTTTCTGGAATGGGCTGGTCATAGCGGCGCCAGTAATCGGCCACGCTTTTCCGCTGTTCTACGGCGGCAGGGGCGGAAAGGGGATAGCGGTCACCTTTGGCTGTCTGCTGGGGCTGCTTCCCCTGTGGCGGCCTGTGGCGGCGCTGGCGGTGTTCTTTCTGTTCTTTTCTGTGGTGCTGCGGATCACGCCCCATTATCACCGGACGCTGGCGGCATATCTGTGCGCCCTTTGCTCCGTCCTGTACGCGGCGGAGAGCAGAACCGTGGAACTGGGATTTCTGCTGATTGTGGTGACGGTCTGCGCAAGGCTGCTGACCAGTAAGGAGAGAAAGGAAAAGATGGGGGTGAAGCTGTTATGGATGCGCTGATACTTTCCTGCGGCACAGGAGGCGGCCATGACGCTGCCGGAAAGGCCGTCCGGGAGGAGCTGATTCGGAGAGGGCACCGCGCCGTGATGATGAACCCCTATGTCTTGCGGGGGCAGGGCCTGGCCGGAAAGATTGACCATATGTATATTGCGACGGCCCAGAAAGCGCCCAGAGCCTTTGGGGCCGTGTATGAGGCCGGGGAGCTGTACCGGCGGCTGCCTTTCCGCTCTCCGGTCTACTATGCCAACCAGGCGATGATTTCACAGATGGAGGAGTATCTGGGGGCAAACCATTTTGACGTGGTGATTATGCCCCACTTGTTCCCCGCGGAAATCATGACGAATATGAAGCGCCGGGGCATGGACATCCCCGGGACGATGTTCCTAGCCACGGACTATTGCTGCATCCCCTTTACGGAAGAGACGGACTGCGACGCCTACGTGGTGCCCGGGGAGGAGCTGGCGGACGAATTCGCCGGCAGAGGGATACCGCGGGAGAAGATATATCCTCTGGGGATTCCGGTGGATCGAAGCTTCCGGGCAGGCAGAAGGAGAAGCGTGCCGGTTTTGAGCGGCGTACACTGTCAATTCGGCAAGAGATACATCCTCATAGCGGGAGGGAGCATCGGTGCCGGAAAGATTGACAAGCTGATCGGCCTTTTGCTGGAGCGGGCAGAGCGGGAAGCCCTGAGGCGGGAGACCGGCATCATTGTGATATGCGGGAACAATCAGGAGCTGTACTGGAAATTGAAAGGGCAGTACGGCACGCGGATCATTGTGGTAGGGCACACAGACTGCATGGCGGACTATCTTCGAATCAGCAGTCTCTACATCACCAAGCCCGGAGGGCTCTCTTCCACGGAAGCAGCGGTGTGCGGGATACCGTTGCTGCACATGCCGGCGATTCCGGGCTGCGAGACCCACAACGCAAGGTATTTCCTGGAACATGGGATGAGCGCGCCCTGTGAAGTGTCTGAAGGAGGGGCGGAGACCGTGTTCCGCATGCTGGAAGACGAACAGGCCTGTGCCGGGATGGTGGACTGTCAGAGCAGATATATCCGGCGGGACGCGGCCTCCCGCATCTGCGGGCTGGCGGAGGAGATGGTATTCTTTTCCGGTAATCTTTCCAATCTTTCCGGATGGACTTGTAAAGATGGAGAAAATATTATAAACTGAAGAGGAAAGAGGTGGTGAGGTCGCCGGGAGCGCGTCAGGCCGCATAGGATTTCAGGATTCCAGGAAGCGGAATCCTGCATTGGGGGCTGAAAGGCATCTGGAAAGATGCATGATAAGCGGTCTGGAGATTCCGGGAGGATATGGCGTATCATAAGGAGGGAAATATGAGTCTATTGTCAGCAAGCCGTTCCATTCCCATTGTGCTGATTCCTTTATATGGGACGGAGGAGCTAGCCAGCAAGATTGAGTACTATCTGAGGGAGACCTACAACAAGGAAGAATGCCATGTGGTGAATTCGCAGATTGTCCGTTTTTCCACAGGAGACGGGAAAGCGGTCCTGGAAGAGACTGTCCGGGGGGCGGACGTGTATATCCTGGTGGATGTGGGGAACTATTCCTGCAGCTATCAGATGTATGGCCAGACGGTTCCCATGTCGCCGGAGGAGCATTTCCAGAATCTGAAGAGGACAGTGTCCGCCATCGGCGGGAAGGCGTACAGGGTGAATGTGATTTCCCCGCTGCTCTATGCCAGCCGCCAGGACAGAAGGATTTCCAGAGAGTCCCTGGACTGCGCCATGGCGCTGCGGGAGCTGGAGAACATCGGCGTCAGGAACATCACGGCTTTCGATGTGCACGACAATCGGGTGGCAAATGCGGTTCCGTACAACGGTTTCGACGACCTGTTTCCCATTTATCAGGTGATCAAGGCAATCAAGAAAAATTATCCAGACGTGACGTTCTCGGAGGACAGTTCCCTGTTCATTTCTCCGGATCTGGGGGCGACCACGAGGAATTTCAAATACACCAATGAACTGGGGCTGGACATGGGCATCTTCTATAAGCGCAGGTCCAGGACCAAGGTGGTGGGCGGCAATTATGTGGTGGACGTACATAAATATATCGGCCCCAGCGTGAAGGGCAAGGATGTGTTCATTGTGGACGACATGATCTGCTCCGGCACCACCATGCTGGACGTGGCGAAATACTGTAAGAAGCAGGGGGCGAAAAGGGTCTTCTCGGCGGCCACCTTCGCGCTGTTCACGGAGGGGCTCCAGCGGTTTGACGAGGCCTACAAGAAGAAAGTGCTGGAAGCCGTGTTCATCACGAACGCTTCTTACCGCCGGGACGAGATTCTGAACGCGCCCTGGTACCGGGAGGTGGACATCACGAAATATATCGCCATCTATATCCATTCCGTGAACGCCGGAAAGTCCATCTCCAAGCTCCTGGATCCCCACGAGAAGATACACAGGCTCCTGGACAAAGCCTGAGCAGGCTGTGCGGGCGGGCCGCGCCTTGGCGCCGGACGGTGGATGTGGCATATATATTGGCCCAGGTAAAAGCGATTCAGGACAATACGGCATATTTGAGCGAAGCGATATCCGCGCTTGCCGGTACCTATGGCAGCGATGACGGTGAAAATGGCGGCAACACGGCGGAAGTGAGGGCTGAGGCATTGGGAAGCATTGTCCGCTGTCGGGAGACTACGAACCAGCAGCTATTGGATTTTTATAGGACCGTTTACATTGATTTGAAATCGCAGTCGTAAGTCAGCGTTAGCATCTCCACGATAAGGAAGTATAAGAAGAGTAAGGAGTCCGCCGGAGCGTGTGTTCCGGCGGATATTTTCGTGCCGAAATATTGGGAAATCGTCTCATGTCTTTTGTTGAAATGGATATTATGTAGCCGCATAGGTAAGATTGGCAGATATAACCTCCTCGGCGGAACGTTGGGGAAGGTCGGATAGAAAACGAAACAATGGCATGGGCATAAAGAACACAATGGAATCTGCGCTATGCCAATTTATGGAGCGCTTCTGAATGGTGTTCTATGGCGCCTTTGATGATTTCTATATCTGCCTGTATGGCATCGATCTGGGCCGATGCCTTTTCGTACCGCTTGGCGGCGGGCACGTAGTTTTCTGCCAGTAATTGGATGTTTTTGTCGGTGACGTTTTCGATATGCAGTTCTAGTCTCGTTACGCGGTACGTCAGGCTGCTGACATCGTCCTTGACGGTCTGCATCTCAGAGTGTAAGCCGCCGATGTCATCCTTGACAGCCTGTAGCTCGGCGTAGAGGTTGCGGATGTCATCCTTGACAGCCTGTAGCTCAGCGTAGAGGTTGCGGATGTCATCCTTGACAGCCTGTAGCTCAGCGTAGAGGTTGCGGATGTCATCCTTGACAGCCTGTAGCTCGGCGTAGAGGTTGCGGATGTCATCCTTGACAGCCTGTAGCTCAGCGTAGAGGTTGCGGATGTCATCCTTGACAGCCTGTAGCTCAGCGTAGAGGTTGCGGATGTCATCCTTGACAGCCTGTAGCTCGGCGTAGAGGTTGCGGATGTCGTTCTTGATCAGCTCCAGTTCGGATTGGATGAAGAATCTCAGATCCCGTATGCTGTCTTTCACAGGTTGCAGTTCGACCTGTAGCCCTGCCTGGATTTTGATGTCCAGCAGATTGGAGATGGAAAGCAGATCTTCATGGGTCAGGGTCACGGTATGTGCCTCCTTTCTTTTTGCAAAGGAATCCGCCTGAAAATCTGTAAGCCTTTCTGCCGCCGCCAGTCCTACAAGGCAAAGCCTGACGAAACTGTATTGTGGTGTTGGGAATTGTGCATCGAACATTACCCTTGCCTTGAAATGCAAATCAGCTGAACTACAGAAACCGGATTCCATGACGATTTTCCGGCAGACTCCCATTTTGAGGAAATTTATCTGATGTCTCTACTTTACCACATATTGATTTCTTTTTCAAGAAAAAAGATAAGTTAAAATATGACGTATATTTGGATAAAAATAAGACAATGAATAATTGGAGTAAACACAGAAAATGAGCCAAAAACTGAATTTATAAAGAACATGGACAATATTAAAAGTCAATTATAAGAATTAAATAGACACTTGCATAACATTGGAATCTGTGTTACTATCTTTAAATCAGCAGCGCAGATTTTCTGATTCGGCATGCTTTATCAGGAAATATCCATATGAAGCGGGAACAGTGCTGGAACAGGACATAGGGAAGAAGATGACAGTGTCTTCTGAAATCCGGGCATGAAACGGCGGAGTGCGCAGATAGAAAGGAATACAGAAGGATGGATAAGACGACAATCAGCAAGAAATACGGCAAAACATACCATATGCCCCCGGAAGTGACCTACGACTGGGTGAAGAAGGACACCATAGAGAAGCCCCCCGTCTGGTGCAGCGTGGATCTCCGGGACGGCAACCAGGCCCTGATCGACCCCATGCCCCTGGAGGATAAACTGGAGTTCTTCAAGCTCCTGGTGGACATCGGCTTCAAGGAAATCGAGGTGGGCTTCCCGGCCTCCTCCGACACGGAGTACAATTTCATCCGGGCCCTAATCGAGCGGGACATGATCCCCGGCGATGTGACCATCCAGGTGCTGACCCAGGCCAGGGAGCATATCATCAAGAAGACCTTCGAGGCGGTGAAGGGGGCTCCCCACGCGGTGGTGCACCTCTATAATTCCACATCCGTGGAACAGCGCGAACAGGTCTTCCGGAAGGACAAGGAAGCTATCAAGCAGCTGGCGGTGGACGGCGCGAAGCTCTTAAAAGAGATGGCGGAAGAGACGGAGGGCAGCTTCACCTTCGAGTACAGCCCGGAGAGCTTCTCCCAGACCGAGCCGGAGTACGCCCTGGAGGTCTGCAACGCGGTGCTGGATGTATGGCAGCCGGACGCTGACCACAAGGCCATCATCAACCTCCCCAGCACCGTGCAGGTGGCCATGCCTCATGTCTTCGCCTGCCAGATAGAATATATGCACAAGCATCTGAAATACCGTGAGAACGTGGTCTTAAGCGTCCATCCACACAATGACCGTGGCTGCGGCGTCAGCGACGCGGAGTTCGGCATCCTGGCGGGCGCGGACAGAGTGGAGGGCACCTTGTTCGGCAACGGCGAGCGCACGGGAAATGTGGACATCGTCACGGTGGCGGTGAACATGATGTGCCACGGCGTGGACAGCGGACTTGATTTCTCCAATATCATGCAGGTGCGGGAGGCCTATGAGCGGTTCACGGGCATGAAAGTCCACGAGAGGGTGCCCTATGCGGGAGACCTGGTGTTCACCGCGTTCTCAGGCTCCCATCAGGACGCCATCAGCAAGGGCATGAACTGGCTGAAGGAAGGCAGGAGCGGCAGCCGCTGGGACGTGCCCTATCTGCCTATCGATCCCAAGGACGTGGGAAGGGAGTACGAGTCCGATGTGATCCGAATCAACAGCGTGTCCGGCAAGGGCGGCGTGGCTTTCGTGCTGAAGCAGCAGTTCGGCTTCTCCTTGCCCGCGGCCATGAAGGAGGAAGTGGGGTACCTGATCAAGGGCGTGTCCGACAGGCGGCACCAGGAGCTGCACCCTTCGGAAATCTACGAGATTTTCGAGGAGAACTACATCAATCTGCACAATGTCTTTTCGATTCCTGAGTGCCATTTCCGGCAGGAAAAGGGCATCCAGGCGGAGGTGACCATCGAGCAGAACGGGGAGTCCCGGCTCATCAAAGCAGGCGGGAACGGCCGCCTGGACGCGGTGAGCAACGCCGTCAAGACCTATTTCGGCATCAGCTATCAGCTCTCGGTGTACGAAGAGCACGCCATTTCCAAGGGCTCCAGCTCCAAGGCGGCGGCCTATGTGGCCATTCTGTGCGACGGCAAGCTTTACTGGGGCGTGGGCGTGGACGAGGACATTATCAAGGCCTCCATCGCCGCGCTGGTCTCCGCCGCCAACAAGCTGGCTGTGGAGCAGCATATCACGGAGGGCCGGGAAGAGCGGATTGTGGAGATCATCAGCTACATCAAGAACGACTATATGAACGTTACCCTGGACACCCTGTCCGAGGAGTTCCACCTCTCCAAGCCCTATCTGTCCAAGTACATCAAGGAAAAGGCGGGCATGACCTTCCAGGAGGCCGTGCGCAAGGAGCGCATGAAAAAGGCCAGGACCCTTCTGCGGGAGACGGATCAGACCGTGGAGACCGTGGCCGCGGAGGTGGGCTATGAGAACGTGGAGCATTTCAACCGTCTCTTCAAGAAGAACTACGGGCTCACCCCGGTGCAGTACCGGAAGCAGGAGGAGTAGGAGAGGGACATAAAATGATTCGGGCAGGGGAGCGCCCCTTTTCGGCTTTGAGACCCTCCGGACCAGCGGCGCACAGGAGTAGAGAAGGGGCTTCGGATTAGCGCTGGACAGAAGCAGAGAAGAAACTGCCAAGAATCGTATCCTCGCACAAAATACAGTTGACAAGGTGAGGGTAAATAAGGAAGTGTCTACAAATAACTGCTGCAAGTTTATGGCAATTTTTATTGTATTTCCGGGCTTTTGCCTGAAGCAATTGCAGCAGTTATTTTCCGACAATTCCTAAGAGAAAACAGATGACACAGATATGAGCGGAACCTACGCACTGGAACCCGGAACCCCAAAAAGGCGGATTCCGCGCGCCCAGAGCGAACAGCGGGAGGAAGAACATGAAGAAAAAATTACTGATTACAGGCTTCGAGCCCTTCGGAAAGGACCAGGTAAACGCTTCCTGGGAGGCAGTGAGCAGGCTGGAGGACATCATCGGGGATTATGAACTGACCAGACTGCGGCTGCCGGTAGTATTCGGCATCGCCGCGGAGCAAGTGCTGGCGGCCGCGAAGGTGCTTGCGCCGGCCGCGATTCTCTGCATAGGACAGGCCGGCAGAAGAAAAGCGTTGACGCCGGAGCGGGTGGCCATCAACCTGCGGGATGCCTCCATGAAAGACAACGCCGGGAACCAGCCCAGGGACGAGCCTGTGGTGTCGGATGGCCCTACCGCCTATTTTGCCTCTGTCCCTGTCCGAAAGATGGTGGATGCCGTCAAAGGCAGCAACATACCCTGCGAGTTTTCCTGTTCAGCGGGAACATATGTGTGCAATGACCTGTTCTATACCCTTCGCCATCATTTTAACGGCACAGAGACCGCAGTGGGCTTTATCCATGTGCCCTATCTGCCGGAACAGGCCCCGGAGGGGACTTTCAGCATGCCGCTGGAGACGATAGTCAGGGCCCTGAGCATCGCCATAGAAGCCATGTAAGAAAAGCAAGAACATACGTTCTTTTCTGCGGATCAATTTCGCGATTCCCCAATAACCTGCCAAGCGGAACATACGGGCATTAAAAATCCGGGAATCCGCACCAGCGGAATCCCCGGATTTTTAATCAATTCATGTTATCCAATGCACTTTGCCGGGCCCTGAAAAACTCCTGGACGGGAAGCGCCGTTCCAATCAGCCCTCAGCCCCAGGTTCTACAGCCGTGTGCTCGCAGGTATTGTACCGCAGCTGCAGGAACTGGACGCGGTCCTTATTGTACAGTTTCTTCAGTTCATCGGAATACCCCACCACAACCCAGGGGAATGAAGCATGGAACAGATTCAGGATATCCTGCGCCACGGTCTCGTTGGCCACGGAGAAGGTGCGCCCTTTCGGGGCAAGCTCATCATACACCATGACATTGTAAGTGGTACCGGTCTTGACGCCGTTGGTGCGGTGGGTGACAGTGTTCTGGTAAGCCCACATAATCTTGCTGTTGGGGAGCGCTCTGGGGATGGAACCGGCCGTATAATAGGTCATCAGCTTTCCGACTTTCAGGTCGCCTTTTTTGTCAAAAGCCTGCGCGTTCCTGTAATCGGACTCGATGGAAGCCTCGGTGAAGCCCCCATTGGCGATGTCCTGATGCATCTTCTTCAGGGAGCCGCCGCTGGCCGCGCTGGCGATCCGATAGATGCCGTAGACGAAAAGGACGACACCCGCCGCAAATAGGATGATATACAATCCGAATGAAAGGGACGGCGCAGCGAACGCATCGATATAAACAGGAAGCGTGCCGTCGGCAATTTCGCTGGCCGTAAAGCCGGCCTCCTCAAAATAATCGTTGAAATAGTCCAGCTCCTCGGAATCCAGCTTCTTGATCTTGCCCCGGAAGTTGATGGGAGAGGAAGCGTTGCTATCGGCGGTATTGTTGGCCATAGTGTCCATCCGGGAGCCATAGCTGGCGGGGACCTTGATGGTCATGTAGAGAAAATCGGTGCCGCTCTTGTTGAAGGCAGGGATGACGTAATAATAATCTGTGGTGGTGTTGGCATTGGTCTTGGTGTTGTGTGAATACTCTTCCAGATAGCAGCCGAAATTATATTCCAGATCCACGTTCACAATCTGGCTTCCGAGCTCTTCGTATCCCAGGGTCGAGAAATCCACGCCTCCCTGAACGCTGTAGAACGCGTCCATGGCATTCCAGCCTGCCAGCACGACACCGCCGATAATCAGGATGATGCTCCAGGCCAGGGTACTTTTCAGTGCTTTCTTCTTCAATTCTTCAAACATTTCCTTTTTCCTCCGACTTAAATAATAGAATAAAATATAAAAGCCACTCTTCTCATTTTACCACCGGGACTATGAAACCGCAAGGTACAAGAAGCATATATTTTTATAAAAATTTAAGTGAAATTTAACAAAAGCCTTTTGGCCGATCAGGACAGCAAAGCGGCTTCCACAAGGGGGATTTTGTTGTAAAGCCATATTTACAGAAAGGCAAGAATCATGTAAAATAGAGCAAAAGTGCTTGCGATGCGGATTGGGAAGCACAGAAAAGAGGAAACAGGAATGAAATTTAAGGATATGCCATACAAGAGAGTGGATTTCGACCAGGTCGAAAAGCAGATGCGGGAGCTGATGGAGGAATTCGACAGGGCCGCGGACGGGGAGGAGCAGTTCCGGGTTCATCAGAAGTACTATAAATTGACTGATTCGGTGGGTACCCAGATGGTCATAGCCCATATCCGCTATGACGTGGATACCACGGACGAGTTCTACAGCGCGGAACATGAGTACTACAATGAGAAGTCGCCCATCTACAGGAACCTGGTGCTGGAGTATGAAAAAAAGCTGTACCAATCGCCCTACCGGGAGAAGCTGACGGAGAAGATTGGCCCGGTGGCCTTCAAGAATATGGAGATAGCCCAGAAAGCCATGGACGAGCGGCTGATTCCCCTGATGCAGGAGGAGAACGCCCTGACCACGGAGTACAGCAAGCTGATCGCCAATGCGCAGATTCCCTTTGACGGCCAGGTGCTGAACCTTTCCCTGCTGCGCCCCTACACGGTGCATCAGGACAGGAGCGTCAGGGCCGCCGCGTGGAAGGCCCAGAGCGAGTTCTTCGCGGCCAACGCAGAAAAGCTGGACGAAATCTATGACAAGCTGGTGAAGAACCGCACCGCCCAGGCCAGGGAGCTGGGATATGACAATTATCTGGAACTGGGATATTACAGGATGAACCGCAATTGCTACGGCAGGGAGGAAGTGGAGGCGTTCCGCCGCCAGGTGAAGGAGGACTTCGTTCCCTTCGCGGAGAAGCTTCATGACCGCAGGAGGCAGAGGCTCGGGCTGGACAAGTTGAGCTGCGTCGACACCGCCGTGTATTTCAAGGAGGGGAACCCTGCGCCTTTCGGCACCCCGGAGGAAATCCTGGCCGCCGGGCAGAAGATGTACGGAGAGCTTTCGCCGGTGACGAAAGAATTCATCGATTTCATGATGGAAAATGAACTGTTTGACGTGCTTGGCCGCAAGACCAAGCGTGCCGGGGGCTATATGACCTACATGCCCGACTACGAAGCCCCCTTCGTGTTCGCCAACTTCAACGGCACCAGCGGGGATGTGGACGTGATTACCCATGAGTGCGGCCATGCCTTCCAGGGATGGCTCTCCGGCAAGGACCCCATCCGGGAGCACAGCGATATCACCATGGAGACGGCGGAGATCCATTCCATGTCCATGGAGTTCTTCACCCAGAAGTGGATGCCGCTGTTCTTCGCGGACCGGGCAGAGGATTATATCGAGATGCACCTGGAGGACTCTGCGGCGTTCATCCCTTACGGCTGCATGGTGGACGAGTTCCAGCATATTGTCTACGAGAACCCGGACATGACGCCGGACGAGCGCCATGCCGCATGGCTGAAGCTGGAGGGGGAGTACAGGCCCCATCAGGACTACGGCGATGACAGGTTCTTTGGCAAGGGAGGCTTCTGGCAGAGGCAGCAGCATATCTACACCTCGCCTTTCTATTACATTGACTACTGCCTGGCCCAGACCTGCGCCCTGCAGTACAAGGTGAAGATGGACGCGGACTTTGGGGCGGCCTGGGAGAGCTACCTGAAGCTGTGCAGGCTCTCCGCCAGCGATTTCTTCACCAATATGATCAGGGAAGTGGGCCTCATGAGCCCCTTCGAGCCCGGCTGCATGAAAAATATTGTGGAAAAACTTGAAAAATATGTGAAATAGCTTCACATTTTCCGAAGAATACGGTAAAATAAGCCGGTGTGGCAGAGGCAGGATCACGAACAGCCACTGCCCAGAGAGCACCGGGACCGCAAAGGACTACGAGAAGGGAGTACAAACAAGAAAGGAGACATGGTCATGTCCAATCATGAGACACCGAATACGGAGCAAAAACCGGAAAAGGTACAGACAAAATATGACTTGAAGATGCAGAGAAGAAAAGAAGAGAAGGAGAGGGAGGCGAGGAGCAGGCGCAACGGCAACATCATCGGCATCGTGATCGTGGCGGCGCTGGTCTGCCTGGTGGCGTCCTTTCCCATCCGGACCTATCTCACGGTGCACGGAACCTATGTGAAGGTGAACGGAGAGAACATATCCAAGGTGGAGTACGACTATAATTATAACATGGCTGTCAGCAATTACCTCAATCAGTACGGCAATTACCTTTATATGATGGGGCTCGATCCCACGTCCGACTTCACCTCGCAGATGTATTCGGAGACCCTGACGTGGGGGGATTTTTTCCAGCAGATGGCTGTGGAGAATATCGTGCGCAACAAAAGCCTGTTGAAACAGGCGAAGGACGAGAACTTCGTCTATGATGTCAGCGAAGAATATAAGAGCTTCGAAGAGTCCCTGCAGCAGATGGCGACCGAGGGAGGGACCTCGGTGAATGAGTACAGAAAGCAGCTGTACGGCGCTTATGCCACCCAGTCCAGGCTGAAGCCCGTTGTGGAGGAGCTGCTGTATGTGGCTGCGTACTACGATGAACTTTCCGACCGCAATGCCCCTTCCCAGGAAGAGGTCCAGGCGTATTATGACGAGAACAAGGAAAATTATGATTCCGTGGATTATCGCATGCTGACAGTGGACGCCGAACTGCCCACGGAGCCGACGGAACTGGCTGACCCGGCAGACGAGGAGGCAGAGGGACAGGACGATGCCGAGACAGGGGACGGCGAGGATGCCGAGGCCGCTTATGAGCCCTCCGAGGCAGAAATCGAGGCAGCCATGGCCGAGGCGAAGGAAGAGGCCGAAAAGGCGGAAAAGACCGTGGCCACAGAGGGCGAGCTGTATGAGAACCAGCGCCAGTCGGCGATCAGCTATCATATTAACAGCTGGCTGTTCGAGGAGGAGAGGAAGCCGGGGGACACTACGGTGATAGAGGATTCCACGAACCACCGCTACTATGTGGTCAGCTTTGAGGACCGTTACCTGGACGATGTGCGCGCCGTGGACCTGCGCCTGGTCATCACCGCGGAGGAGAATGGACAGGCCATCCTGGATGAGTGGAAGGCAGGCGCGGCCACCGAGGAGAGCTTCGGAGAAATCTGCGATAAATATAACAACGCCTCCACCATCCAGGCGGAGGGCGGACTGATGGAAGGCGTATTGTCTTCCAATATGCCTGCGGAGATGAGCGCTTGGGCCCATGAGGAGGGCCGGGCCGCAGGTGACACGATTGTCATTTCTCCGGAGGGTGAAACCAATTCCTATGTGGTGTACTATGTGGGAACCGGCGATGAAGAATGGGTTCTGAGCATACGGCAGACCCTGGTGAACCAAAAGATGTCGGAGTACGTGAGCGAGCTTTTGGCGAACGGCCAGGTGGAGGATCCCAAGGGGCATCTGCGGTACCTGGAAGTCCAGGCAGCGGAAGAAAGCGCGGCTCAGGAGTCCTCGGAGAGCACGGAGGCTTCCGGCAGCGAGAGCCAGTCAGAGGAGGCTTCCGGCAGCGAGAGCCAGTCAGAGGATGCGTCTGACAGCGAGAGCCAGCCGGAGGATGCGTCCGGCAGCGAGAGCCAGCCGGAGGATGCGTCCGACAGCGAGAGCCAGCCGGAGGATGGGACCGACGGCGAGAGCCAGCCGGAGGATGGGACCGACAGCGAGAGCCAGCCGGAGGATGAGGAATCCGCAGAGGGTGAAGAGTGATCCAGTGTCCTGGTCTGCGGAAGAGCGCGGCCGTGGGCAGAGAATGTTCGAATGACAGAGCAAGAGGATAGAAAAATCGGAAAGCGGTGGGATTCCTCACCGCTTTTTCTGTCCATGCCGCGTTTTGTTCCCTGACGGGAGAAAACCTACACAAAGGCCAACGCACAATACCACGCGCAAACGTCAACGCGCAATGCCCCGGGCAAACGCCGAAGCACAATGGCCAGGGCCATGGGTCTGCGCCACAGAAAGGAGCCGGAATGAAGAGAAAGGCACTGGTGCTGGACATTGACGGCACCCTCACGAATTCGCGGAAAGACATCACCCTTGCCACAAAAACGGCAATCCAGGCGATCATGGAGAAGGGACATCTATGCGTTCTCGCCTCCGGCCGCCCGGCGCCGGGCATGCGCCGCTATGAACGGGAGCTGGAACTGGAAAAATACGGCGGTTATCTGCTCTCCCAGAACGGAGCCCGCATTCTGTCCAGCCGTACCGGCGAGCCGATCTACCAGAAGGCCCTGCCCCTGGAAATCGTGCCGGGGCTGTATGAATTCGCCCTGGAAAACGGCTGCGGGCTGGCCACCCACAAAGGGGACATGGTGATCTCCGCCTTCGCGCCGGACAGATATGTCTCCCTGGAGGCGCGCATCAACGGGATGCCCATGCGGCAGGTGGAGCGCTTCCCGGATTTCGTGGACTTCGATATCTATAAATGCTTCATGACCGCGGACGACAGGAAGGCGGCGGTGCTGGAGCGGAAGCTGCAGAAACTCTACGGAGAGCAGGCGGCAATTTACCGCTCCGAGCCCTTTTTCATCGAAATCGTGCCCAAGGGCGTGGACAAAGGGGACTCCCTGCGCCGCCTGACGGAACACACAGGCATTCCCCGGGAGGATGTGGTCTGCTGCGGCGACGGATTCAACGATATCTCCATGCTGCAGTACGCCGGCGTGGGCATCGCCATGGGAAATGCCCAACAGGAAGTAAAGGACGCAGCGGACTATGTCACGGCCACCAATGACGAAGACGGCATCGTGGAGGCCATCGCCCGGTTCTTCCACGCGCCAGGCGATTTGGCCGATGCAGACGCTCAATGAACAGACAGCTGGGATTTTTCAGAAAGGCGCCCGGATAAGCCGGAGAACAGGCGAGAGCGAACTCCGGCACGCCGCAAGGCAAGCGGCCTGGAAATCCCAGGAGGGAATCGTGACAGACAGGGAGGGCGACATGAGACAGGAGATTCGGATAACCGTGCCCCAAAAAGGGCAATATATCATCAAGACGCTTCACGATGCCGGTTTCCAGGCCTATGCGGTGGGCGGCTGCGTGCGGGATTCGGTCCTGGGCAGGACGCCCCAGGACTGGGACATCACCACCTCCGCCAGACCGGAGCAGGTGAAGGCCCTGTTCCAAAGGACGATCGACACCGGGCTGCAGCACGGCACGGTCACGGTGATGCTGCAGGGGGAAGGCTTTGAGGTGACCACTTACCGGATTGACGGAAAATATGAGGACAGCAGGCATCCCGCACAGGTGACATTCACCCCGGACCTGAGGGAGGATCTGCGGCGCAGGGATTTGACCATCAACGCCATGGCCTACAATGACGCGGAAGGGCTGGTGGATCTCTTCGGCGGGCTGGAGGATCTGGAAGCTGGCATTGTGCGCTGCGTGGGGGAGGCCAGGGAGCGCTTCCGTGAGGACGCGCTGCGCATCCTGCGGGCCATCCGCTTCTCGGCGCAGCTGGGATTTTCCATAGAGGAGGAGACGCTGGCCGCGGTGGAGGAGCTTGCCCCTACTTTGCGCAGGATCAGCGCGGAGCGGATTCAGGCGGAGCTGGTGAAGCTGATGGTCTCGCCCCATCCGGACTACCTGCGCACCGCTTATGACAAAGGTGTCACAAAAGTGATTCTCCCGGAGTTCGACAAGGCCATGGAGACCCCTCAGAACCATCCTCATCATTGCTGCAGCGTGGGGGAGCATATTCTGCATTCCCTGTGCCTGGTGGAGGCGGAGCACACCCTGCGCCTGGCCATGCTGCTGCACGACATCGGAAAGCCCAATGTCCTGACCGTGGACGAGGATGGCATGACCCACTTCCACGGCCACGCCGCAGTCAGCGCGGCCATGGCGGAGCAGATTCTGAGGCGGCTGAAATTCGACAATGACACCGTCCGCAGGGTGTGCAGGCTGGTGCAGTACCATGATTACGGGAACGGCCAGGAAATCGACATCCGCCTGGCCCGCAGGGCCATGAATCGGATCGGGGAGGAAGCCTTCCCGGGGCTCTTTGCGGTGAAGCGCGCCGACATCCTGGCCCAGAGCAGCTACCTGCGCCAGGAGAAACTGGACAGGCTGGAGGCCTGGCAGGGCTGCTACCGGCAGATTCTGGACAGCCACCAGTGTGTATCCCTGAAGACCCTTGCGGTGAACGGCTCCGACCTGATCGCCATGGGCTGGAAGCCCGGCAGGGAGCTGGGGGAGGCCCTTTCGATGCTTTTGGAGCAGGTGCTGGAGGATCCGGCGCGCAACGACAGGGAATGGCTGCTGGCGAAGGCGCGGGAAGGGATTTGAGAATCTAATCTTTTCCCGCTGTCCGTTTCATACTTTCAGAAATCTTCTCATATGATAGGTTAAGAGCCGGACTGAACACAGTGCGGCCACAGGGGACGGAGCCGGTGCTCCATATCGGACCCCTTGTGCGGATATCCGCCCAGGGATTCCCGATACCGAGTGTCGGTTCCCAAGAAGCCGATCAGGAGGGGACTGAGGTGAACGACAGAGCAGTTGAGTTGCTGGAACAGTATGATATCGAGGTGCTCCGCACCAGAAAGGGCCGGGGCGCCATTGTGTGCGACACCAATCAGGGATGTCTGATTTTCAAAGAATATTCGGGAAGCCAGGACAGGATAGAGTTGCAGGACAGGGTGCTCCGGCAGGTGGCGGAGGCCGGACTGGTGCGCGTGGAGGCCATCATACCGGCCAGGGAGGGCTCGCTGTTCGTGAAGGATATGGACGGCACGGCGTATGTGCTGAAGACCTGGCAGGAGGGACGGGAATGCGGCGTCCATGAGAGGGAGGAATGCCTGGAGGCGGTGCGTCTCCTGGCCAGGCTCCACGGGAGCATGGAGCTTCCAGCGGACACGCCGAATATTCCGGTGGCGTTCTCCCCGGAAAAGGAGTATGATAAGCACAACAAGGAGCTGAAGCGGGTGCGCAAGTACCTGCGCCAGAAAGGGCAGAAGAGCTGGTTCGAGACCAGTCTTCGCAAAGCCTTCGACCCTTTCCTGGAGCAGGCCCTGGCGGTGACGGAAGAGTGGAGAGAATACTGCCTGGAACCAGGACAGCCCGGCGCCGGGGACAAAGATTCGGTCTCCCTGTGCCACGGGGACTATCAGTACCACAATATCCTGCTGGGGCCCAGAGGCTGGTTCGTGGTGAACTTCGAGAAATGCATGTGCGACGATCCTATCCGGGATCTGTACCTGCTGCTGCGGAAGCTCCTGGAAAAAGGGAACTGGTCCGTGCCGCTGGGGGAGGAGCTGCTGGCGGCTTACGAAAAGGAGCGCCCCATATCGGCCCGCAGCTGGATCGACCTGTACTACAGGCTTGCCTACCCGGAGAAGTTCTGGAAAATCGTGAATTTCTATTACAATTCCGGAAAGGCCTGGATTCCCGGCAAGAATCAGGAGAAGCTGGAGCGGGTCATAGAGCAGGAGAAGGAAAAGCAGCATTTCCTGGACCAGGTGTTCCGCAATGTGAAGGGGCGGCGCTAGAGCTCCAAAGGCAGCCCTTTGGGGCGGCGCATGCGCCCTGGAGGGGACGGAATCCGGCAGAAACCCAAAAGCGCCCTGGAAGGGCGGCGAGGAAGATAGCAGAGGTACAAAGAGGATAATATGAAAAAGAAATGGAATGCAGGAGACAAGATGAGACATAGCGGGACGGTGGCGGCCATATTGATTCTGACATTGCTGTCAGTTTCCGGCTGCGCGGTCCCTTTTCTAAAAAACGGGCAGGGAGACGCTGCCTCCGGCGAGCCTTCCAGGGTGGACACGGGCTTCGTTGTCCCCGGGCCGGAAAGCTACGACTCGGCGGACACGGCAGTGCTGGTGGACCGGGACAAGGAGAACGGCACAGTGACTTTCCTCAACCTGGAGCTTGGCCGGAACTACACGCTGTCCATGGACGGCACCACTAAGCTGTACGATAAATACGGCGACGGGGTCTCCATCGAGCAGATAGAGAAGGGCGATATCGTGGATATCACCTTCCTGAAATCCAAGAAGCACCTCACCACCATGCAGCTGTCAAAGAACAGCTGGACGTACGCGGAGGCGGAGCGGTATGAGATCAATGCCGTCAGGGGAGAGGTGAGCATCGGCCCGGAGACCTATAAGCTGACTTCCAACACCATATATCTGTCGGAGGGCAGGGGCGTGGAGCTGATGGATCTGAACGCGGCGGACGTGCTGAGCTTCCAGGGCATCGGCAACCAGATATGGAGCGTCCGGGTGGAGAAAGGGCATGGGTACCTGCGCCTGGAGGGTGACGAGAAGTTCGTGGGCGGATGGATTGAAATCGGGCAGACCATCATACAGCGGATCACGGAGGACATGCTGCTGCTGGTGCCGGAGGGAAGCTATCAGGTGAACATTTCCAACAAGGGCGGCGGAGGCATCAAGAGCGTGCAGATCAGCCGCAATGAGGAGACTGTCCTGGACATCGGGGATCTGGAGGTGCCGGAGCCCCAGACGGGGATGGTGCTGTTCTCCGTAAGCCCCTCCGAGGCGGAGCTGTATGTGGACGGGGCCAGGGTGGACGCCTCGACCCCTCTGTCGCTGGAGTACGGCCTGCACCAGTTGATCGCCAGGGCCCAGGGGTACCATTCCATCACCCAGTATATCCGCGTGGCCCAGGAGTCCCTGGCCTTTGACCTGGTGCTGGAGGCCACGGAGGACGGGACGGAGGAGGAGATCAGTTCGTCCTCCACGGAAAGCAGCTCTTCGGAGCCAGTGGACACCACCACGGATTACTATAAGGTCTATGTGGACACGCCGGTGGGGGCGGAAGTGTACCTGGACGGCAATTATGTGGGGATCGCGCCCTGCAGCTTCAAGAAGACAGCGGGCACTCACGTGATCATCCTGCGGAAGTCCGGCTATGAGACCAGGAGCTATACCGTGGAGATCGACAACGGGGAAAAGGACATATCCTTCTCCTTCGCGGATCTGGCAAAATATGCCACGGAGTCCTCCGGCAGCAGTTCCTCCAGGGGGAGCACATCAGAAAGCGGCAGTTCCTCCAGCGGGAGCACATCGGAAAGCAGCAGCTCCTCCAGCGGGAGCACATCGGAAAGCAGCAGCTCTTCCGGCGGCGCGTCCGGTTCTTAATTTTAAGTTTGTGGAGAAAATGCCTTGACAAACCTATGAAAACCAGATATATATATGTATAGACGTTTCAGAGGGACAACTTAGAAATGTACAACAAAGAAAACTCATTATAGGAGGAGTTCGATATGAACAAAACGGAACTGATCGCAGCAATGGCTGACCAGGCTGGTATTTCCAAGAAAGATGCTGAGAAGGCGCTGAAAGCGTTCACCGATGTCGTTGCTGATGAATTGAAGAAGGGTGAAAAGGTCCAGCTGGTTGGCTTCGGAACCTTTGAAGTAGTAGAGAGGGCGGCCAGAGAGGGCAGGAACCCCCAGAACGGCGAGCCCATGCCGATTGCTGCTTCCAAGGCGCCTAAGTTCAAGGCTGGCAAGGCTTTGAAGGACGTAGTGAACGAATAAGGCATCGTTTATAAGTGATGAGTCACAAGGCCCGGTCAGGATTAGAGGCATCCCCGGGCTTTTTGTGTCCCCGGGTTTCACAGAAAGGCAGGATGATTTATGAGATTGGACAAATACCTGAAGGTCTCCAGACTGATCAAGCGGCGCACCGTAGCCAACGAGGCCTGCGACAGCGGCCGCGTGACAATCAATGACAAAGTGGCGAAGGCCTCCGCGGAGGTGAAGCAGGGGGACATCATCGCCATCTCTTTCGGCAACCGGGAAGTGAAGGTGGAAGTGCTGGACGTGCAGGAGACCGTGAAGAAAGAGGAGGCCAAAGAGCTCTTCCGCTATCTGTAGGCGGCTTTGCGGGGTTCTATCCTGAGCCTTTCCTTCATATATTAATGTGAGGAGATTTTCCGGGGCGCCTGAGGGGCATTGCAAGGCCGCAGGCGCGCTCAGGGCCGCGTGCCCGGAGCCCCGGGACTTCATGAAATGGAGGGGCTTATGGAGGATTTAAGCGGAAGCACACGCATGCACAAGGTGTCCATGACCAATCGGAGAAGCTGCGTCATAGGCGGAGTCAATGATGTGCTCTCTTTCGATATCCACGAAATTCTTCTGGAGACGGAGCAGGGGATGCTGATGATCAAAGGGGACGAGCTGCACGTCAGCAGGCTGACCTTGGAAAAGGGAGAAGTGGACATAGACGGACGGATAGACAGCCTGACGTATTCCGATGCAGGCGGAGCCGCCCGCAAGAACGAATCCCTGCTGGCCAGGCTGTTCCGGTGAGCCTATGGTGAGCGAGAACGAATTCCTGCTGCACGCTCTGTGCATGGGAGCCTTCATCACGTTCCTGTACGACTGCCTGCGGATATTGCGGCGGGTGCTGCCCCATGGGGGGTTCCTGGTGTCGCTGGAGGATTTGGTCTTCTGGATTTACTGCGCCGAACAGGTCTTTCTGCTGATGTACCGTGAAAGCAACGGCACCCTGAGATGGTTCGCCGTCCTGGGAGCGCTGGCGGGGATGTTCTTTTATCGGAAGCTGTTCAGCCCCCTGTTCGTGAAATACATATCTGTTCTGCTGTCCAGGGTCCTGAGCCTGGCGGGGAAGGTTCTGAAATGGATGCTGAGGCCCTTTTCCTATGCGGGAAGGAAGACAGGCAGTGCCCTTGGCAAAGCCGGAGGACGATTCCGGCGCAGAATGAAAAAAATCCGCCGGGCCATCAAAATGCGGTTGACGTTTTTCTTGAAACTATTTAAAATGAATCTAAAAGCTTGAAGGGGGGATCTCATGGCAAGGAAACGGCGGGTCGCATATCGAAAAAGACAGCAGAATCGCTTCAGCATGTTCCTGGTCACGCTGGTAGTGGTGATGATGCTGGTGCTGGTGGGCGTGAGGAGCGTGGAGCTGCGCAGCAAAATCGATGCCAAGGCAGCGGAACTGAGCCAGCTGGAAGCCCAGATTGAGGCGGAGGAGGAGCGTGCTGCCGAGATTGAAGCTTTGGGCAAGGAAGTGCAGACGAAAGGTTATATCGAGGACGTGGCCCGAGAGAAGCTGGGGCTGGTCTACGAGGATGAGATTCTTTTTAAACAGGAGGATTGACCGTCCTTAAGGGCATCAGAAGCGGTAGCAGGAAGCTGCCGCTTTTTTTGTCGCAAAACTTTAAGGGGCAAGCTACGCGTTTTTGACAAAAAAGCGTAAATCCGTTTCCTATAATAGATTCTTGATAACGGAACCCTTACCGGAGGCTCTGTTATGAGGAATACGGCGAAGCCCTTTCGGGCCGGGCCGACAGCAGAAAGGTGTGGATGGTGCGATGAGACGCAAAGGGGAGGAGCGGGGGCTGCATACGGCGCAGGTGTCTGATCTGTGCAGGCGCAGGCTCCTAAGCTATGCTGACAGTTTCCATGAACTGGCAAGGAGCTACGACCGGCAGTTTGAGCCGGAGCAGGGCGACCGGGAGGTGGTTCTGGTGGAGAGAAGACTATGGGAGAACAGACAGATCATCAGCGGCCATTTGGACGAAATGGCTAAGATCATGACAGAGGCCGCCTGCGAGGTGCTTTCCTTCAGCCCCATGGAGGGCAGAAAGAAACGCCTGCTGGCACAGGCCCTGGCGGAGGAGGGCATCCAGGTGGAAGGCCCCTGCTATCTGCCCAGGGAAGACGGGCGGCAGGCAATCGTGCTGACGATGAGCACCAGAAGAGGGGGAAAGGTGTCCGTGGAGGACGCGGCGGACATGATTTCCGTGCTGCTGGACAGGAGGCTTGCCCCGTCCGGAGGCAGCCCCTACGTGGTGGAGGGAGCCCCCCAGAGCTTTATCCTGGAGGAGGAGCCCAGATTCCTGGCGCTGACGGGATTTTCCAAGGCCGTAAAGGAAGACGAAGATGTCTCCGGAGACAACTATGCGGTGCTGGAGTCGGATAAGGGACGGGTGACAGTGATGCTGTCGGACGGCACCGGCTCGGGGGAGAAGGCTGGCAGGGACAGCGAAAGGGTGCTGGATCTGATGGAGAAGATGCTGGAGGCGGGATACGGCGTTGACGCCGCCATCAATATGGTCAACGCGGCTCTGTTCACGGCGGGGAAGGATGTGAACCATCCCACTCTGGACATCTGCGACATCGATTTGTATGAGGGCAGCTGCCAGCTGCGGAAGGTGGGCGGAGCCGTCACCTTCCTGAAGCGCGCCCAGGAAGTGGAACAGATGCCCGGCGGGAGCCTGCCCCTGGGCATCTTCGGGCAGGTGGAGCCGGAGCCGGTGTGCCTGCAGCTCCAGGACGGGGACTATCTGATCATGGTCTCCGACGGGGTGGTGGACGCTTTCGGCGGGGAGGACTATGAAAGCGCGCTGGCGGGCCTCATAGCCGGGATACAGGACCGCAACCCGGGGGAGATTGCGGAGAGACTGCTGCGCATGGCCATCTGCGCGGGGGCGGGGAAGATACAGGATGACATGACTGTGGGGGTTGTGGGCATATGGAAAACTTGACGTTTCCATGGAAAACCATACTTTCGCGGAGTTGTTGACTTTTCCCGGCTTTTACGATAACATTTGAAGCATGGGAATCAGAGAAGAGACGGAAAAAAAGGTATTTGCCTATATAGAGGAGCAGGGCATGATCGCGCCCGGGGACCGCATCGTGGCGGGGGTGTCCGGCGGGGCGGACTCGGTCTGTCTGCTGCTGCTGCTGCAGGCCTATGGGCGGAAGGTGCCCCTGGCGCTGGCTGTAGTCCATGTAGACCATGGAATCCGGGAGGATGCCGTGGAGGATGCCCGGTATGTGGAGGAACTGTGCGGACATATGGGGCTTCCTTTCTATTTGGCCCGGCGGGATGTGAAAAGCCTGGCGAAGGAGGAGAAATGTTCCGAGGAAGACGCGGGCAGAAGGGCGCGCTATCAGGCGTTCCTACAGGCCGCGGAGCGGATGGGCGGCGGGAAAGTGGCCGTGGCCCACAACAGCAATGACAATGCGGAGACCATGCTGTTCCATCTGTTCCGGGGCAGCGGCATAAAGGGAATCGGCGGCATCCTTCCGGTGCGGGCGGAGGGCGGGACAAGCATCATCCGCCCCATCCTCTGCCTGGAGCGGGAGGAGGTGGAGGCCTATCTGCGGGAGCGGAAGGTGGCGTGGCGCACGGACAGCACCAACAGCGGGGACGATTACCGTAGGAACCGCATCCGCCACCATATCCTGCCCTACGTGGAGCAGGAGATTGCCCCAGGGGCCGTCGGCCATATGGACCAGACAGCCAGGCAGCTGCGGGAGACGGAAAGCTACCTGGCGGAACAGACGAAAAAAGCCCTGCAGATGTGCCTGGCACAGACGGAAAGTCAGGGGCTTCGGGTGCTGGATGTGGCGGCTTTCCGGGGCTTTCATGGGGTTCTGCAGAAGCGGATGCTGTTTGAACTGATAAAGGGACTGTCGCCCACCGGGAAGGACATCTCGGCGGTGCATGTCCGCGACACCCTGACTTTGTTCGCCAGGGAAGGGAACCGCACGGTCACGCTGCCTTTCGGAATCACAGCCCGGCGGCAGTACGGTCAGGTGGTGCTGGAACGCGGAGCGGCTCCCAAGTGGCAGGAACGGCCTGTGGAGGTGCCCTTGGGGGAGGAAATCTTCCGGATCCCCTTTGTCTGTTCTCTGGGCGGCCTGGGGGAATTGGAATTTTCCGCCTTTTTTGTAAAAAAACACTGGGAACTTCCGAAAAATCAGTGTACGAAATGGTTCGACTATGATAAAATGAAAGAATGTGTAGTGGTTCGTTCCCGGATCACAGGGGATTTTTTCACCATATCCGACGGGGCGGGAAATACGGTGCGCAAAACCCTGAAGAAATACATGATCGAGGAGAAGATACCCAAGCAGCTTCGGGACGGGATGCCCGTGGTGGCCATGGGGAGCCATATCCTGTGGCTGGTGGGCAGGCGGATCAGTGAGCGTTTTAAGGTGGACGGGGACACGGAGCGCATATTACAGGTAAGATGGAACAGAGGCTGCAAGGACAGCGAAACGGAGGAGAAAGATGTCGGAGCGCATTAGGGTACTTTTGCCGGAAGAGGAAGTAGATGCAAGGATTCAGGCTATTGGGGAGCAGGTCAGCAGGGATTACGCGGGGAGGCAGGTGCATCTGATCTGCGTGCTGAAGGGCGGGAGCTTTTTCATGTGCGAGCTCGCGAAACGGATCACCGTGCCGGTCTCTATGGATTTCATGGCGGTGTCCAGTTATGGAGGCGGCACCGAGTCCAAGGGCGTGGTGAAGATCGTGAAGGATCTGGATGAGCCGATCAAGGACAAGGACGTGCTTGTGGTGGAGGACATCGTGGACAGCGGCAGGACTTTGAGCTATCTGCTGGAGATGCTCAAGAACCGGGGCCCTAAGTCCCTGCATCTGTGCACGCTGCTTGACAAGCCTGACAGACGGGTGGTGGATGTGGACGTGGACTACACGGGATTCCAGATACCGGATGAGTTCGTGGTGGGGTACGGCCTGGACTATGACCAGAGATACCGCAACCTGCCCTATATCGGCGTGATCGAGTTCGACCAGGATTGACAGGCGGCCGTGAGTCATGTTGCATGGCAGATTTTGTGACCGCGAGTATAAATAGGAGGCTTGCAAGTTGAGGCAGAACAATAGAGGATACAATTCATATATTCTATTCATCATGCTGCTGCTGTTGGGGGTGGCGGTGCTGACTTCCCTGGGCGGCTCGGATGATGAATATACAAGGGAGCAGTTCATCGCCGACATGGAGGCGAAGCGGGTCCAGGAGGTGGTGGTGCGGCCCAACAGCGAAATGCCCACGGGATATCTGGACGTGGAACTGACAGGCGGCATAGACAAGAAGCTCTATGTGACGGATATCGTGGAGGCGGAGCAGCTGGTCAGGAGCTATAGCTTCGATCCGGTGGTGAAGGATGTGCCCAGGGAGGGCTGGGTGCTGACCACCTTGGTGCCTATGCTGATTGTGCTGGCGGTGGGCATCTTCCTGTTCATGATGATCAATGCCCAGAATGCCGGAGCGGGCAACGGCAAGATGATGAACTTCGGCAAGAGCCGGGCCAGGCTTTCCATGGGGGACAAGAATATCACCTTCGAGCAGGTGGCAGGCCTGATGGAGGAGAAGGAAGAGCTGGAGGAAATCGTGGATTTCCTGAGAGAGCCCGGCAAATATACGAAAGTAGGGGCCAGGATTCCCAAGGGCGTGCTGCTGGAGGGCCCGCCCGGCACCGGCAAGACGCTGCTGGCCAAGGCGGTGGCCGGGGAGGCAGGGGTGCCGTTCTTCAGCATTTCCGGCTCCGATTTCGTGGAAATGTTCGTGGGCGTGGGCGCTTCCCGTGTCCGCGACCTGTTCGAGGAGGCCAAGAAGAACGCCCCCTGTATCGTGTTCATCGACGAGATCGACGCCGTGGCCAGACGAAGGGGCACCGGCATGGGCGGCGGCCACGACGAGAGGGAGCAGACCCTGAACCAGCTGCTGGTGGAGATGGACGGCTTCGGCGTCAATGAGGGCATCATCGTCATGGCCGCCACCAACCGGGTGGACATCTTAGATCCCGCCATTCTGCGTCCCGGACGCTTTGACCGGAAGGTGGCGGTGGGCTCGCCGGATGTCAGCGGCAGGGAGGATATCCTGAAGGTGCATGCCAGGAACAAGCCCCTGGCGGAGGATGTGGACCTGAAGCAGGTGGCTCAGACCACGGCGGGCTTCACCGGCGCGGACCTGGAGAACCTGCTGAACGAGGCGGCCATCAATGCGGCCAAGAAAGGCAAGGGCTTTGTGGCCCAGGAGGACATCAAGAAAGCTTTTGTCAAGGTGGGAATCGGCGCGGAGAAGAAGAGTCGCATCATCTCCGACGAGGAGAAGCGCATCACGGCCTATCACGAGGCCGGCCATGCCATCCTGTTCCATGTGCTCCCGGATGTGGGGCCGGTGTACACGGTGTCCATCATACCCACCGGCGGCGGGGCTGCCGGTTACACCATGCCGCTGCCGGAGAAGGATGAGATGTTCCTGACCAGGGGCAGGATGCTGCAGGAAATCATGGTCTCCCTGGGCGGACGGATCGCGGAGGAGGTCATCTTCAAGGATATCACCACCGGCGCTTCCAGCGACATCAAGAAGGCCACCAAGGTAGCCCGCAGGATGGTGACGCGCTTCGGCATGTCCGAGAACATCGGTGTCATCTGTTATGATGACGACGATGATGAGGTCTTCATCGGCCGGGACCTGGCCCACGCCAAGTCCCACAGCGAAGAGGTGTCCGGGGAGATTGACAGGGAAGTGAAGTCCATCATCGACCAGTGCTATGCCAGGGCCAGGGAGATCATCCTGGAGAAAGAGCGTGTGCTCCACGGCTGCGCGAAACTGCTGCTGGAAAAGGAGAAAATCGGGCGGGAAGAGTTCGAGGCCCTGTTCTCGCCGGAAGATTCCGTCATAGCGGATCCAATTTGACGAATGCCTGTCTTCAAAATGGCTCTGCTCAACGGAAATGGGGATGGGGAATGTACGAAATACACAAAAAATAAGCTTGTTTTTCGTCAAGTTTGTTAGTTTTGGGAATTGGCAAAATCGGGTTCCGATGGTATCATATTACTTGTAACCCCCAATACATTATATAGTTTTTTGCTATACCCCATAAGAAATACCTTCTCTAAAAAGGACAGTCACCCCATGGCTGTCCTTTTTACCATGCCTTTTTTCAGGCAGAGAATTCCGGTCACGTCCGCCAGGAACCAGCCCATGGGGATGGCGCTCCAGATGCCGATCACTCCAATCTGCGGAATCGGTGCCAGGACATAGGCCAGGAGCACCCGCGTCCCCAGAGAGATTACAGTGAGGACAAGCGACATCTCCGGCCTGTTGATGCCCCGGTAATACCCGTACAGCAGGAACAGTATCCCGATGCCGCAGTAAAAAGCGCCCTCTATGCGCAGGTACCCCACCCCTACGGCGATGATCTCCGTCTCCTCCGGGCGGATGAACAGCAGCATCAGCCAGGGAGCGGCCGCGAAGATCAGCAAAGATACGGCGGCGCAGAAGGCCATGGATATCCCCAGGGCGCTCTTCATTCCCCGGCGAACTCTGTCCTGCTTCCCTGCGCCGTGGTTCTGGGAGATGAACAGGGAGAAAGCGTTGCCGAACTCCTGGGCGGGCATGTAGGCGAAGGAGTCGATTTTCACGGCTGCTGCAAAGGCCGCCATCACCACCGCGCCGAAGCTGTTCACAAGCCCCTGGATCATCAAAATGCCGAAATTCATCACGGACTGCTGGACGGAGGAGGAGAAGCAGAAGCGCAGGATTTCTGCCAGAGAGCCTTTTTCCCCATGAAAATGCTGCCTGTCAAAGCGGAGCCCCGGCTCCCGGGCCCAGGTGTAAGCCATGAGCCCGGCGCCGGACACTGCCTGGGCAATCACCGTAGCCGCCGCCGCGCCGCCGATGCCCCATCTGCACACCATCACGAACAGCAGATCCAGGACAATGTTCAGAATCGCCGTGCTGCCCAGGAAGCACAGAGGCACCACGGAATTCCCCACCGCCCGCAGCAGGTAGGCGAAATAATTATACAGGAACACGAAGGGCAGCCCCAGGAAGATGATCCACACATAGGCGTGCATCATGTCCATCAGCTCTGCCGGAATCTGAAGAAGCCGCAAAATGGGACGGCAGCACAGCATCACGGCGGCGTTGAGAATCAGGGTGGCCCCACCGATGAGCAGGAAGGAGAGCTGCATACAGTCCTTCATCCGCCCCTCTTCCTTCCGCCCGTAATAGAAGGAGAACAGAGCCCCGCTGCCCATGCACATGCCGATGAGGATGGAAGTCAGGAATGTCATCAAAGTGTAGGCGGAGCCCACGGCCGCCAAAGCGTCCGGCCCCAGAAAGCGGCCTACGATCAGGGAGTCCGCGATATTATAGAACTGCTGCAGCAGATTCCCCGCAATCATGGGTCCTGCGAACAGGAGCATATTCTTCGTCACGTTTCCCTCTGTCAAATCCTTTTTCATCTGTGCCATAATGCCTCCGTCCGTGCGCCGCAGGGATGCGCACATTTTCATCACGCTATAACTATAGAAGAAACCCGTATGTTTTATTCTAGCATAGCCGGGGGGAATGTGCAATTGGGGAGGATTGTTGTGCCCCGGCAAAATTTCTATAGAATTATGCCATATAACATGATATGATGATGATAAGGCGGGGGCTGAGGCCGGAGATTTGATATTTTCGGGCTTTTGTAGCAAAAATGATGCAATGATAGGTTATACTGGCACTGTATTTAGATAACACGGATGATTTTTCTTGACAATGGGGGCTTTCTGGGCAGGCTTCTGCGGTCTGCCGGTGAGAGGAGGAATTGCCAGTGGGGAAAAAACGGACAGCAAAGCTGCTCGCGCTAGTGGGCATGGCGGGGATACTGACCTGCTCCATGCGTGTGTCGGCCCAAAATGAGGCGGTCACGCTTTTGGTGCAGAGATATGAGGCCTATCAGCAGGAATTTGAAGGGATAGAGAAGCTGGCGGATGTGGAGGCGACCGGGTACGAGATCATTGAGAGCCAGCAGTTCCCGGTGGCGCTGGAGTCTTTCGGCCAGGAGGAAGTGACCTTCGTGCCGATCTTGCATCAGGAGTACCACAGGCTGGGGGTACTGATCGCGGACAGCGAGGGGAACGTTCTGTACAAGACCAACCAGCTGGAGGCCAACTACAAGTACATGGAACAGCTGGAACAGCCGATCAAGAGCCTGGCGGCAGTGTCCTTCCAGGATCTGAACCATGACGGCCTGACGGACATCATCTTGATAGCCAACTGCGAAAACACCACGGGAGATTACGCCGGCAAGACTTACAAGGTGGGGGACGTGCTCTTCCAGCGGGACGGGAGCTTCTACCGGGACTGGCGGGTATCAGACAAGATTAACCGGTTCAGCATGAACAAAAGCGCGGAGTTCATCGCCTCCCATGTGCGGGACGGCAATTCCACGGAAGCGCTGTACACAGCGACCACATTGGAGGAGCTTCTGGAGAACGGCTTCCGGATCGTGGAAGAGCAGAACTATGCCCGGGATTTCGAGAAGCAGGGCAGGCTGCTGGTGGTGCCGGGCGTGATCAGCATGGCGGAATATGACATTTTCATGATCTATCTAATGAACGAGCAGGGCAATATCGTCTGGAGCTTCCAGCCTATGAAGGACTATGACAATCTCTATGCCCTGAAGGGGATGACCTGCCGGGACATGGACGGGGACGGCATGAAGGACATTGTGGTGCTGGCCAGGTACAGCTATTCCGGCCCGGAAGGGGAATTGCTGATAGACACGAGATGTGACATTTATTATCAGCGCACGGACGGATTTGAGGAGGACACGGAATTCTCCAAAATCTACCAGTGCACTGAGGAAGATACGCTGGGAGAACTGGTGGAGATCATCAGGGAATATTGGGGGTGGCCTAAAGAGAATGATTAAGATACTGATAGTAGATGACGAGAAGCCCATCTGCGATTTGATAGATATCAACCTTTCGGCGGCGGGATACCAGTGCAAGACCGTTCAGGACGGCCTGGAGGCGATCGACCTGATCGAGGCGGAGAATTTCGACCTGATCCTGCTGGATATCATGCTTCCGGGGGCGGACGGCTTCGATATCATGGAGTACATCCGGCCTTTGCGGATTCCCGTGATATTCATCACGGCCAGACATGAGGTGAAGGACAGGGTGAAGGGGCTGAAGCTGGGGGCGGAGGATTACCTGGTGAAGCCCTTTGACGTGGTGGAGCTGGTGGCCAGGGTGGAAGTGGTGCTGCGCCGTTACAACAAGACGGAGACCCTGCTCACGGCGGGGGACGTGGTGGTGGACACGGAGGCCCGGAAGGTGACCAGGGCAGGGAAGCCGGTGGTGCTGACCAACAAGGAGTACGGTCTGCTGGTATTGTTCATCAGCAACAAGAATATAGCATTATTCCGCGAAAATCTATACGAAAAAGTGTGGGGAGACGAGTATCTGGCTGACAGCCGGACGCTGGATCTGCATGTCCAGAGGCTGCGCCGGAAAATGGGCTGGGAGGAAAATCTGGTGGCGGTGTACAAGATAGGCTACCGGCTGGAAATCTGATATGAAGTTTGTATACAAGATTCTGCTGTGGACAATCATCATCATGGCCATGGCTTTCGGGCTCAGCGGGTATCTGTTCGTGAACTCGGTCTTCCAGAAGTCCCTGGAACGGGAGGTGGCACAGGCCCTGGACGGCAGCAATATCCTGCGGTTCGCCTTCGAGACGGCGGCCCTGAACATTCCCACCAAGTACAATGTGCTGCAGGACATTGCCGTGGAGCAGATTGGGGCCAAGCTGGAGAGCAGCGGCCAGGGGACAGGGCGGCACCTGCGGCTGTCCGACGAGAAGCGGGAGGTGCTCTACCGAAGCGAGGGATTTCCGGAGGATACTTCCCTGCTGCAACAGATCACGGAAGAAGCGAAAGTCTGGCAGGTGACTCCCAAGGGAAACCGCTACTATATCCACACGGGCATCATGGTCAACGCCCTGGACAGGAATCTGTACCTGGAGACATTGGAGGACGTGACGGAGGTGTTCGAGGAGCGCACCTTGGGCTTCTCCGTCTACAGGCGGGTGACATTGGCCATGCTGGTATGCAGTTCTTTGGTGATGTTCCTGATCTGTACCTGGCTGACGAAGCCCATCCGGCTGCTGACCGGCGCCACCAAGAAGATGGCGGAGGGGGACTACAGCTATCGGGCCAAGCAGGTCAGCAACGATGAACTGGGGCAGCTGACCATGGATTTCAACAGCATGGCAAACGTGCTGGAGGGCACCATCGGGGAGCTCCAGGAGGAAATCCGGGCCAGGGAGGATTTCATCGCCGCCTTTGCCCACGAATTGAAGACGCCTTTGACAGCAATCATCGGCTACGCGGATCTGCTGCGCTCCCGCAGGCTGGATGAGGAGAAGCATTTCCTGTCATCCAACTATATCTATACCGAGGGGAAACGCCTGGAGAACATGTCTTTCCGGCTGCTGGACATCATCGTGACCAAGCGGGAGACCATCAATCCCCAGCCTGTGGCGGCCAAGGTGCTGTTCGAATACCTGAAGGACATGTTCGCCGGGAACGGGGAACAGAAGCTGCGCTTCGCCTTTGGGGCGGGAACGGTGCACGCGGAGGCGAACCTTCTGAAATCCGTGCTGCTGAACCTGGTGGACAATGCCTGCAAGGCTTCCAGCCAGGGCGGCCTGGTGGAGGTGTTGGGCAGAAGACTGGAAGACGGGTACGTCTTCTGCGTCAGGGACTACGGCGTGGGCATTCCTGAGGAGGAGCTGAAAAAGGTCACGGAAGCCTTTTATATGGTGGATAAATCCCGCTCCCGCAGCAGAAACGGAGCGGGATTGGGGCTGGCGCTGTGCGTGGAGATACTGCGGCTGCACGGCAGCGAGCTGGAGATAGAGAGCACTGTAGGAGAGGGTACCTGTATCAGCTTTGTGATTCCGGACAGGCAGGAAGCGGCCGCGCAAGAGGAGGGGGCGCGGGACAAGGCGGAGCCGGGCAGGCCGGAGCCGACAGTGGATAAGGCCGGGATAGGCGGGGCAAAGTTGGAAAAGGACAGGGCCGGGAGTGGCGAGCCTGGGCCGGAACCGGACGGAGCCGGGAGCGACGAGTTTGAGCCGAATCAGGACGATGGGGCGCGGGGCGGAGAAAATCCGGATGTGCCGCTGCGGGACAGGGCAGGTGAAGATGGAGAGAATGAAGATTGGGAAGAAGAACTGGGGGAAGCTTAGCCTTCTGCTGCTTCCTCTGGCGGCAATCATCGTAGGGCTGGCGGTATGGGGGCCGGAGGCGCTGGCCAGATACCGGGACCGGGGCGTCCTGAACCAGATTCAGGAACAGGAGAGCGGCGAGGGGACGGAGGGCTATCGCTATTCCCTGGGCGGAAACGAGAAAGTCTACATCCTTGCCCAATGCCTGAACAATCAAGTTCTGCCGGAGAGCGACCAGAACGCCATGACCCGCAACGACCTGGAGAATTTGGAGCTGACAGGCACCTACGCGTTCGTGGCGAACCGGAAAGACGCCTCCGGGCAGGAGGTGCCGGAGAGCACGGGAATCGAGCTGGGAAACCAGGGAATCCGGGAACTGAAAAGCTTAGGGGTCTTGCCCGATGAAGTCCAGGAGCTGACGGAAAATGACTACAGAGCCGACTTGTATTCCGCCATCGACGTGCCGGAACCTCAGAACAATGTGCTGGTGTGGAAGATTGGCCTGAGCACCGGCGCGCGGAACGCCGACAGGCAGAACCGTCTGCTGGATGCCTATGTGGACGCGGACACGGGGAAGGTGTACGAATTCTATGTCAGGACAGAAATCTCGTCCTGGGCGCAGGTGGACGCGGACGGCATCGCGGCGGCCTGGGCGGAGTATATGGAGCTGGGACAGCCGACGGAATACGAGAATACCAATCCGCTGTCAGAGAACACCCCTTACTTCAGGAAGTATACCTTCGCAGGGACGGAAGAGGGGGACATCATGGTGACCATCGGCTACTACGAGGGCATCAATGAACTGTACCTGAAGATTTCCCGGTAGATTCCGGGCATCCGGTGCCGGGGCATCAATGATGCAGCTTTGATGGAAAAAAGATGAGATTAGGATACAAAAAGGATGTTAATTTGATGAAGCTCTTTCGTATGCTTTAGATAGCAGATGCGGAAGAGCTTTTTTGGTGCATGGGGCGTCTGCTCTATTGATCAGAAAGAAGAGGGGGATGCGGTATGGCAAGACGAAACGGCAGAAGAAGGTATCCGGAGGAGGTGAGGCTGGTCAGGGTCAGGCCTCATGACGAGAGGACGAGGAAGGGCGGGAAGGGGCGGCTGGTGAGGCTGGGGGTGTTCCTGGCCGTTTTCTTTCTGTCGGCCGCCTGCCTGGGGAAAGTCTGCTCTGTGCTGATCGGCCAATGTGTCAACGCCTTCGCGCCCCAGGAGGAAGCGGAGCCTGGAGAGGAGAAGCTGCCGGAGGAGATGCTGGGGGAACCGGTCGGCGTGAACCCGGATGACGTGGTCATGCTGTCCCAGGAGGAGCACGGGCCGCGGATAGCCATCGATGCCGGACACGGAGGCGAGGATGACGGATGCCATCGGAACGGGGTGTCGGAGAGCGAGGTCAATCTGGAACTGGCGCTGCTGCTGGAGGAAAAGCTCCAGACCCTGGGCTTCGAGACGGTGATGCTCAGAGAGGACCAGGAGTCGTTCCTCAGCCTGGAAGAGCGGGTGAAAAAGGCGGAGGACGAGGATGCCGACATTTATGTCAGCATCCATCAGAACGCCTGTGAGGAAGACGAGGAAGAGATAGACGGCATTGAGACCTGGTATTACACCGGGATGCAGAAGGGCAGAAGGCTGGCGCAGCTGGTGCACAATGGGGCGGTGGGCAAGACCGGTGCCACGGACAGGGGAGCCAGGGAGACGGACGAACTGTATGTCCTCAAAGAGACCTCCATGCCGGCCTGTCTGATAGAGACTTCCTTTCTCTCCAACAGCAGGGAGCGGCAGGCAGTCACCTCCCCGGAATATCAGAAGAAGCTTATAGAAGGCATCGCCCAGGGCATCGACTATTATTTTTACCCAAAGACGATGTACCTGACTTTTGACGATGGCCCTTCGGAGAAGAATACGGCAGCCGTCCTGGATATCTTGAAGGAGAGGGGGATTGAGGCCACTTTTTTCGTGGTAGGGGAGAACGTGAAGAAGCATCCGGAGGTGGCCCGCAGAATCGTCCGGGAGGGGCATACCCTCGGCATCCATTGCTATAGCCATGACTACAAGGAAATCTACAAGGATGTGGACAGCTATCTGGAGGACTTCCAGAAAGCCTATGACCTGGTCTATGAGGTCACAGGGGTGGAGGTGGAACTGTTCCGCTTTCCCGGCGGCAGCATCAATGCTTATAATAAGAAGGTCTACAAGGATATCATCCAGGCGATGACGGAGAAGGGATTCATTTATTTCGACTGGAACGCCAGCCTGGAGGACGCCACGAAGAACACCACGCCGCAGATGCTGGTTCAGAACGGCGTGAGCAGCACCCTGGGGCGGAAGACGGTGGTCATGCTGGCTCACGATGTGGTCTACGACACCACCCAGTGCCTGCGGGAGCTGATAGACAGCCTGCCGGAGTATGAGATGAAGCCCTTGACGGCGGAGGTGGAGCCGATACAATTCTAGGCGTGCCGGATGCCGAGCCGGTTTTTGATACAGTTTTAGGCGCGTCTGATGTCGATTCAATCCAGGGCGCAGTTGGTGTTGGCTAAGGCAAAGCATTTTTACGCGGCGAGTTTTGAAATAATCCTTGCGATCGGCGTGGATTTGTGCTACAATCTCTTTGTTCGGGGCGAATGTGCCCTGTATGGATGGATTCCCGAGTGGCCAAAGGGGACAGACTGTAAATCTGCTGCAAATTGCTTCGGTGGTTCGAATCCACCTCCATCCATTTTCCGTAGGAAATCTGCTGGTATGGTGGAATAGGCAGACACAACAGACTTAAAATCTGTCGGGGGCGACCCCGTGCCGGTTCAAGTCCGGCTACCAGCATTGCTTTATACTTAATAATGGGATTCACGTTTTTGGCTGTAGTAGGAGTGAGTTCTTTTTTATTGTGTAGAGAGCTGGCTTTTAAAGTGACAAATTGCTGGTAAAAAACATAACATTTTAAAATTTTGTATAATTTTACCAGTGCAAAATCTATTTATTTTACATTCTTGCACTTGACTATGTCCTGAAAGGCAGATATAATAGAGAAGCAATGTGGCCATAGAGCGGGTTCGGATTCCTGAGGAAGGATACTGTGCTGTGTCATGAAATGGCCAGGTCATGGAAAAGGGAGGATGACTGTCCCATGAAAGATGGAAATAATCTGGGCGGAAAGAATAAATATATATGGAAGATAGCGGTTGCTGTCCTTCTTGTAGTCGCGATGGTATGTGTGGGGGTAGCCTGTGCGAGGAAAGCGAAGGAGGATGCGGCTCAGGACACGTTCGAGCAGTTGGCGGAGCGGACCAGCAAGGTGCCGCTTGAAACACAGGAGCCTTCTTCGGAAGGTGTACAGCCTACGGAGGAGCCGTTGGCAGAGAGCGAGGATCCGGCAGATATTCTGGGAGAGTTAGGAGTGCCTGTCCCGGAGAAGGAAGTGGATTTTGAGGATTTGCAGCAGAATGTGAACAAGGATATTTATGCATGGATTTATATTCCTGATACGAAGATAGATTATCCGATACTGCAGCATCCTACAGATAATGTATACTATCTGAACCACAATCTGGACGGTAGCAGCGGCTATCCGGGATGCATTTATTCAGAGGACTATAATAAGAAAGATTTCAGCGATCCTGTGACAGTGCTGTATGGGCATAATATGAAGAACGGCAATATGTTCGCTGGTCTCCACAAATATTCGGACAGCGAATACCTGGCAGAACATCCTTATATATATATATATACGCCAGATGGGATGCTGGTATACCAGATTTTTGCGGTTCATCAACACAGCAATGAACATCTGTTGTATGGCAAGGATTATACACGAGAGACAATAATGGAAAGTTACATAGGAGCGATAGAGCGTGAGCGGAGTATGGTGAGCGTTGAGGACGAAGCTATTGAAGTGGATGTGGACAGTCATATTTTGACGCTGTCTACATGCATATCGAACAAACCGAATAATAGGTTGTTGGTGCAGGGGGTGCTGCTGAATGGCGAATAGGCCCAAAAAGGCAGGCGTGGGAGGTAGAAAAAAGAAGAGTTTGCAGTTTCACCGTATCATGATAAATATAGCTCTGGGAGCTGTAATGCTAGTGTTTGTGGCGGTGATATCGTTTCTGCTGTTGCAGATATCTGGAAAGAACAGTCTTTACAGTAGAGCTGATAATGGCGAACTTATGGCTACATTGTCGAATTTGGCAGTAGAACTAGGCGGCAGTATTGATGTAGAAGACGATTGGCAGGAAGGGGATTTCCGATACGAGGGAATTCACTATCGGTATAATGATGACATTTTGACATTTCTTTTCCTTGGCATTGATAAGATGGGCGTTGTAGAGCGTGTGAAGGAAGGGATAGAAGGGGGACAGTCGGATGCGATTTTTTTGCTGGTGCTGAATCCACGCAATAAACAGATAAGTGTCATCGGGATTCCCCGAGATACTATGACCGAGATTGATGTATGTGATCGTAATGGGGAATATTGGGGAAAGACTAAGGGACAATTAGCAATTCAGCATGGTTATGGAGATGGAGCTGAATTAAGCTGTGAACGTACAATGAATGCAGTTGCAAGTTTAATGTATGAATTACCGATTCATGGCTATTGTGCAATTAACATGGGGGCCATCCCGTTATTGAACGATGCAGTGGGCGGAATAGATGTGGAAGCACTGGAGACAATGAATTTTAAGGGGTTTCATGTAGAACAGGGCAACGCTCTACATCTGGAAGGAATGGATGCCTATCATTATCTGCATGACAGAAATATTGAAGTGGATTACAGTGCAAAGAGTCGCTTACAGAGACAGAAGCAATATTTGCTCAAGTATGCATCAGCGGTGATGGAGGAATTGAAGAAGAATGTTGGCTTTGCTGTATCTCTGTATGGGACATTGAGTAAATATATGGTGACAGATATCTCGGTAGACGAGGTAAGTTACTTGGCTACACAGGTGCTAGGCTACAGCTTCGACAGTGACAATATGTATGTTTTGGAGGGAGAGACTGTCATAGGCGAGATATATGAAGAGTTTTATCCAGATGAGGAAGCATTGTACAAATTGATTATAGAAATATTTTATGAAGAGGTAGAATGAGGCTGGTTTTACGGCCGTAGAGCGGTATTAGGCTGAAAAGCTTGATATAACCACATGGAAAGGGAAGGAGGAAGAAAAGAAATGAAAAGATTTACTAAAATGTTGGCGTTAGGAATGACGCTGGCAATGGTGTTCGGCATGAGCGTTAGCGCTGCGCCGAGTCCTTATGCACCGGGAATGGTTACGATAGTTGAAGAGTTGCCTGAAGGATGGGTGCAGGGGACGACTACGGAAGAGGCCTATAACAATGCTAAGGCAGCAGCAGAGAGCGCTGATGCTAAGGCACAGATTGAACTGGCATGCCCCGGCTGGACATTCGATGCTGTAATGGATGTTTGGAATTTTGGTGCAACTTCTGCTGATGCCAAAGATGGTTTTGTGAAGGTCAAAATGCCCGCATTGCCTGACAGAGATAACTACACATATGTGCTTCTTCACTATCGGACTAGTGACTGGACAAATATTAAGGGTTATCCTGAAGTAATTGATTTTAAGCTTGCGGATTGGGAAAACAACTACTGGACATTCCAGGTAGCAGGTGGTTCTCCTGTTATTTTTGTGAGACTGGTTAAGAAAGCTGCTACTACCACTACTACCGAAAACGGAAATGGTGGAGCTGCTGCACCTGTAGCTGACGCACCTGCAGCTGGAACACCTGCTGGTGGAGTTGTATCCCCTAAGACCGGTGAGGCTATGCCTGTGGCAACAGTAATGGTGCTTGTATGCCTGGCTGGCGTTGCTGTATGCGCTAAGAAAGTACGTAACAACGGCTAATAGTCGTTTGCAACAGAGCCTACCCATGGGGCTGAAAACATGGGACGGCTACGCGTAGCTGGCAGAGGCGGATGTTTATCTGCTAGAATTGATTATGAAATGAAGACTATTAAATCCTTAAACATGTGGTTGGTTGAGCCTCGCTTTATGCGGGGCTCAATATGAAAAGAGCGCAGACAAATTTATGTGTTCAGACGATTTTACATCTTACGGCGCGAGCGCTTTTCTGTAAAAGGGCTAATTCGCATATTAGCAATTTCAAGAGATTAATGGCAAGAAAATTTCGCGGAGTAAGATGTGGAACCGTAGTGTATGGAGGCACAGAGAGGAGGATGCGGTCGTTATGTATAGAAAGAGGGCAGGGGGATGGCTGAAGCATCTTGACTTCATCGTGCTGGACATATTGTGTCTGCAAGCTGCTTTTCTGCTGGCTTTTGCGGTATGTACGGGTCTTTCCAGTCCTTATGCGAACGATGCATATCAGGAGATTGGCATTATTCTTTTATTGGCATGTATCTGTGTGACTCTTTTGTCTGATGCTTTCAGCGGCGTACTGAAGAGAGGCCGTTATGAAGAGTTTGCTGCAATGCTGGAACAAGCCTGTCTCATAGAAGCTGTCATCATAATTTGTCTGTTCACTCTACAAAAAGAAATAAGCTATTCCAGATTTATTATCTATTTAACGGGCGTGCTGTATGTCTGCATTGGGTATTTTGTCAGATGCCTATGGAAAGCGATTCTGTCCCGGCGCAGATCAGTAGTGGAACGGCATTCATTGCTCGTGGTGACAGAACAGGCATTGGCCGAGCAGGCGGTAAAGGATGCCATGGAGCAGGAAACGGGACAGTTTCTGGTAACAGGTGTTGCAATCCTGGACAGCGATATGCGGAATCAGGAGATTCTCGGGGTTCCGGTTGTGGCAAAGGTGGATAGTGTGGCAGAGGCTGTGTGCCGCAGTTGGGTGGATGAAGCGCTAGTGGTGTTGCCAAAGGAAAGGCCTTATCCAGGAAAACTGATAGAACAGTTGGCTGGGATGGGGATGGTGGTTCATTTCAGCGTCTTCCGTGCGGAGGAAGCGGGAGAGATGCATCAATCTGTAGGGCGTTTTGGGGATTATACAGTACTTACTACTAGCATCAGTATCGCGACACCGGTGCAACAGCTGGCCAAACGTATGCTGGACATTGTCGGAGGAGCAATAGGGTGCTTGATTACGGGCATTCTTTTTTTGTTTTTGGCACCTGCGATATTCATTACTTCACCAGGACCGATTTTTTTCACCCAGGAAAGGGTGGGGAGAAATGGAAAACGCTTTCGTATCTATAAGTTCCGAAGTATGTATATGGACGCAGAAGAGCGAAAGAAGGAATTGCTAAAACTGAACCAGCATGGAGATGGGCTGATGTTCAAGATGGAAGCCGACCCGCGTATTATTGGCTGTAAGATTCTTCCAGATGGAAGAGTGAAAAAAGGGCTTGGAAATTTTATAAGAGATTGGAGTTTAGACGAGTTTCCGCAGTTTTTCAATGTGCTGAAAGGAGATATGAGCCTTGTAGGAACCAGGCCGCCGACATTGGATGAGTGGGAGAGGTATGAACCGCACCATAGGGCAAGACTTGCTGTCAGGCCAGGAATCACAGGGTTGTGGCAGGTCAGCGGAAGGAGCAAGATAACAGATTTTGAGGAAGTTGTAAGGCTGGATACAAAGTATATAGTGGACTGGAGCATGGCGTTGGATTTGAAAATTTTGCTTAAAACAGTGAAAGTAGTGATTTTCAGGGACGGAGCCATGTAAAAGTTGGTAGCTGATAATAAAATTATTTTTAGAAAATAGGAGGACAGTAATGGGTTATAAAGAAGAATATGAGCAGGAGATTGACCTAAAAGATATGCTATTTCATATCCTGTACAGATGGCGTTCTATCTTGTTGGCCATGATTCTGGTAGGTGTTGCTGCAATAGGTTATGTGGTGGTATATAATCTGATTACCCTTCCGGGAGAGCGGGCTGAGGTGCGAGGGGAAATGCAGGAACAGATGAGGGTTCTAGAAGAACTGGAAGGAGTGGAGGCGGAACAACAAGACGCAGCGGCAATAACGGAGGTTAAGGATCGGATTCAATTATTGGATGAGCAGTTGGGTGAGTTGCAGAATCTAAGTCCTGTGAAATATGGTGCCATAGGCATTGCTGTCGGTCTCTTTGGAATGATGTTCCTTTATGGGATTGCCTATGTGCTCAGCGATAAGCTACGGGGAGAGCGTGAGCTTTTAGAAAGGTATGGATATCATTTGCTTGGGACATTCCCGCGCCGACGTAAGGGAAAGGCATTGACCGGTTTTGATCATGTTCTGGAGAAGAAGGAGGGGGGATCTGGACAGGCTGCAGAAGAGGAGACATATGGGATTATCTCAGCGAACATTACGAACCTTGCAAAAGATGGGGGGTTGTTCCTGATGACAGGGACTGTGGATATAGGGAAGTTGCAGCGTCTTACGAAAGCAATATTGCCGATGCTACAGAAGAACGTGATGTTGGCAGTGGGCGCAGACATGAATCGAACAGCGAGTACAGTGGAATCATTAGGGGAATGCGATGCGGTAATTCTGGTGGAAGAGAGAGGAACATCTTTACGGGGAGGGATACAGAAAGAGCATGAGAACATCGCTGCACTGGAGAAGCCAGTAATAGGGTATATTGTGCTGTGATATCCCCCATTATGTTTGAAAAGTGATTATCTCCCGGCTTTCGGCTACAGTATATCAGAGGGTATTTCTGATAAGCTGTTAGATGAAAGCTGGGAGATTTCTGTATGCCTCAGGAAATCAAATCACGGATTGCTTCCATTATAAGTGTTTCCGCATCATAATCATTTTTGTAATCGTTCTGTCCGTTCAAGCTGGTGTAATCAAAGCAGAGATAATATTTCAATTCATCTTCCAGATATTCCTTATAGTTATCATAGGTCAATTGGCACTTACCAGCATGCATATATGCCAGCATCAGACTGTTTATCCATGAACCATAATGGAGTGAATCCTTGTAATGGTTTATATCGGTTGTGATATCCGTTAAATTATTGAAAGAGAACAATTTAATGTTGCTGTAGGGCAGAATTTGTTCAATCACTATTGTCTCTGCTTCGTGTTGCCTGTAAATGGTTCCATCGGCTAATAATTTTCCCCACCATACAGCGCTATATGGCGGGAAGAAATAATAGAATGTGACATCAGGATACTCTTCGGCCAATGATGTAATGTTCTGGCGGACGGTGCCAAGTACAATCTCCTTTTCCTCCTCTGTCAGATGAACTGGCTCTTCGGGAGTTTGGAATTCTATGCCATCAGGGCATACTGCGTTTATGCCATATACTTGGTAAGCAGCCCAGTTCGAATATGCATCAAAGGATGTGATGCCTCCTTCAAAATCCTCAGAATTCCGTTCCAATAACATAGGATATATCCTACCAAAAATCACGTCTCTGTTGAAGAGATAATTGACATCATTGAAGAGATAATCATCGTATAAGTAAGTAGGATATTTGCCTAAGTCCTGGCGCAGGGCATCTTTATCTTCGATAAATTTCTGCATATCCAGACCTCTGACAATGGTCTTCAGGTTAGGATTACTCCTTAATGCGACAATTAAGCTGTCATTGATTTCCTTATAAGACCCGCCGGAGTAAGCTACTTTGATGGAAGTAGTTCCAAAAATCTCATCCATTTCAGAGGTCTTGAAATTTTCTGCCATAGAGGTTCCTGTAATCAGAGCATCATATTCAAAATGTTTGATGATTCCGTCATTCTGACTCCTCTGATTGTTCAAGGTATAAAAGTAGTCTTCCAGGTATGGCGGATGGTAATGAAAAAAGGGATCCACATGAATCACCAGTGCGGCGATAGGAAGTAAGGCGACAATGGGCAATAGGAAATGGAGCAATAACCATATTCTTGGTTTTATCTTCTGGTTCATTCTTATACCTCCTAAAAATTAAAATAAACGAAAACCGATTCACTGCTCAGGCATAAAAAGCTCCATATAAAAGCTATGGAAGAGGGTACTAGCAAAAACCAGCTATTCTTTTTCAGGTTCCGATAGTTGTTTTCCGGCATCAAACATATGCCATATCCGGACAGAATAAAGAGCAGCATACTAAATCCCCTGACGCGCCCATTGATGGAGACAAGGTGTAGTGACTCCAGTATAAATGCCATCTCTGGAAGCACGAAGGAACGGATCAGGCCATCGCTGACGGACATGTCCTGGAAAGTAAATATTTTATCCAAGATGGATGCCCATTGGACTATGCTTTCAGACCTGAACAATAGCCATAAAATATTGACTGACAGGAAAGTAGCGCCCCAACGGACGACCACATTTATCTTTTTCTGCTGTTTTTCAAAGATTCGGTCATAAATGCTGAATGCTCCATGCAAAAATCCCCATAGGATGAATGTCCAATTGGAACCATGCCATATCCCGCTGACTAAAAATACTATCATCGTATTGAGATATGTACGGGATTTGCCTTTTTTGCTCCCGCCTAAGGGTATATATATATATTTGGTAAAAAAGGCGGTCAATGAAATATGCCATCTTTTCCAGAAGTCCCTTATGGAGACTGCTTTGTAGGGGGAGTCGAAGTTTATGGGCAGCTGGATATTCAGCATGGAGGAAACGCCGGCTGCCATGTCTGAATAGCCGCTGAAGTCAAAGTATATTTCAAAAGTGTAGGATAGCATAATCAGGATTAGATCCATGGACGTTGCAGTCTCAAGGTTAGAGTATCCCCAATTGACAGCTGCGGCGAAGGTGTCCGCCAATATCACTTTCTTGAATAGTCCGAAGCTGAAAGTTTTTATGCCGCAGGCGATATTGTACCAGTCAATCTTTTTTAGATTATTATCATTCAGCTGTTTCATGAATCCTTCAGGCTCATTGAGCGGGCCCATAAGGATTTTGGGGAAGTACAATATGTAGGCGAGATAATCCAACAGGTTCGGAGAGATTTTTCCCTGGGATACGTTCACGGTATACATGATTTGCTGGAACGTGAGGAAGCTGATTCCCAGGGGCAATATAATTGCTTTTAGAGGGGATTGGTCTTCCTCAAGTGTGGCATTATAATATGCAATAAAATAATTGATATATTTAAAACAAAGCAATGTGACTATATTACATATGATGTCTAATATTAACAGCGCTCTTTTCTTAGGAGAATGAACAATGGCCATTGCTATGCAATAATTGACAAGTATGCTGATGCCTAAAAAGAAAGCATTATACCAGTCTCCGTATAGGTAAAAAAGCGCGCTTCCTATGATAAGGACAAATATGCCGCATGTAGGGGTTATTTTATTAAGCGTGAAGTAGGTGATAATCAATAATGGCAGAAAGGCCATTATAAAAATATAGGAATTGAATTGCATGGCGGCAAAGGCTCCTTTGGCATGTTTTTCAGAAAGTAAAATATTATATTAACAAATATAATTTTAGCTTAAATACAATAAATATGCAAGGGGAAAGACGTGTGCGGTTCAGGAGATTATCTATATGAGGATTTTGGAGGATTAGATTCACAAATTCAGGGCGTATTAAGGAAATGCCTCCAAATAACCTACGCAAGCCTGTTGCAAAATTTACAGAT
>OFFF01000162.1_pt1 | contig 53111 bp, 51 predicted proteins | sample 1521301 | NCBI WGS metagenome assembly OFFF01 (sample SAMEA3504101, study PRJEB24116) | mouse gut metagenome | biome: mouse gut; feature: mouse-associated habitat; material: faeces | place: Denmark | collected 2011
AAAAAAGCAGCATAACCTTTCGACTTTTTTTGTCTAAAGTATTGACATAGATCCAGATGCAGGGCCAGAGACGAAAGACAAACAGAAGGTTTACCATCGGAAAAACCATACGGAGCAAAAACAGAGCCCCGAAAACGATCAGCGCCATGCCGCAGGTAACGGTTCCCACGCGCCGTGTAGATAACTGTTTATTGTTTTCCATGAAAATCCTCCTCTTCTTTTGTCAAATCCTTCTTTTTTCCTCGGATCATCCAAATGCCGATTGCGATGACTGCAATGCCTGCGCACAGCCTTGGAACATGATAAGAAAGAATCCAGATAAAATCATACATGATACCCGGCAGAAATTCCCGCAGCAGTCCCCAGACACTGCGCCATGCTGACGTAATTCCGATAAAAATCAAAATGGCGGCAATGATGCTGCGGTTGTTTTGCAGCAGGGAAGTTTGGCTGGCGGAAAGATCCGTAAATCGGAACAGATACGTATCTTCTACGGAGTAAAATTCCTCATCCGAAAGACTTGCAAGATTGTGCACATGGAAAAAACTGTAAAACCATACGATGACGTCGGCGGTAATCAGTATTCCAAGCGAAAACGATGCGGCGGCAAAGATAATAAAGAAAAACAATGCCATAATGCTTACGCCCATTTTCAAAAATCCCATGTACATTTCTCCTGCGCCCGGGATCAGAGAAAACAGGAACCTCCAGAGTGCGTTTTTTTTGCTGGTCATTTTTTGGCCTCCTTGATAAAAATAGAATTTGTGGTTTCGAGTAAAAAGGAACAGAACTGATCGGTTTTCTGGCTGAATCGATCCAGCGGCGAGTCTTCTGCCCTGTGGAAAACGACAGGTGTGCGCGGCGCTTCATCCGGCGGATCCGCCGTCGGCAGAACAAACAGCAGAGCAATGGAAGCTGCGGCAGCGGCAATGACTTTGGCGCTGAAATACAAAAGAGTTTTCGTCTGTTTGGAACGGTCTTTTTTTGCAACGGTCCTTAAGATCTGTTCTTTCAGGTATTCCGGCGGATTTCGCGTAATACCGGTTTCCGCAGACTCGATGATCTGCAAAAGTTCTTCTTCGCTTACATAATTATGTTGCTTCATAGGCATGACGCTCCTTTTCATAGAGTTTCCGCAGCATCGCCCGCGCACGGTAAATCTGTGTCTGAACGGTTTTTACATTTTTGTTCTGTTTAGAGGCAATTTCCTCTGCGTTTTTTTCTTCGCAAAAATATAGGATTGCGATTTTGTCGTAGGGCGGTTTCAATCCGCTGCAGCGTTTCAGCAGGGTTGTATAAATTTCATCTTCTAACGCAGATGCCTCCGGTCCCGCGGCGGCATCCGGCCTGGCTGCCCATGCGCTTTCTTCCGACGGAATCTGCCTGCGGGCGGCGGATTTTAAATAATCCGTGCATTTATTTGCGGCAATCCGGCAAAGATAAGCTTTTTCATTGCTTCCGGCAAACGATTCTATATGGCGGTATGCGGATAAAAAAGTTTCCTGCGTTAAATCCTCAGCGGCGAAATAGTCGCCGGTCATTTTGCAGCAGATGGAAAATATCAGATTTTGGTATAGGTCGATCAGTTCTGTCAAATGCCGTTGCTTATCGATACGTTCCACCTCCCCATGTGTTTGAAGTCAATCATATTATATAACGAGCGGGCAGATAAAAAATCTTCAGGTAAATGAAAATTTTTTTGTTTTTATAAATTTTTTTATAGAAAGGATTTTCATATGCTGTTGACAGATGCCGTTGAACGTATTATTGTATTAATTGTGCAATACAAACAAAATCTATCTATGGGAAAAGGAGCGGTAACAATGATTTTAGTAAATACGGATTACATTACGGGAAAAGAATTGGAAATGCTGGGTCTCGTCAAGGGAAGTACCATTCAGAGCAAGAATATAGGAAGAGATATTTCCCAGGGGTTAAAAACGCTTGTCGGAGGAGAACTGAAAGCGTACAATGAAATGATGACGGAAGCAAGAGCGCTGGCAACGAAACGCATGACAGAGGAAGCCGAGGCTATGGGAGCAGATGCGGTTGTCAATATCCGCTACGCTTCGGCAGCGGTGATGCAGGGAGCGGCAGAAGTCATTGCTTACGGGACTGCCGTAAAATTTTTAACATAAGATCAGATTATGCCGCCTATAAGCCTTCGGAATAATCTTGACACACAGAAAAAAAAGTATAATAATGATTTTCAGAAGAATCAGGACAAGAGAGTGAATCGGAGGTAAGGCTATGGATATCAGATTTGTGAAAAAGGAACAGTTGAAAGAAAAACCGGATCAGAAACATCTCGGGTTCGGAAAATATATGACGGATTATATGTTTGTCATGGATTGGACGGCAGAGGACGGCTGGATGGACGCGAGGATCGTGCCCTATGAGCCGATCGCACTGGATCCCGCCTGTGTGACGTTGCATTATGCGCAGGAGACGTTTGAGGGGATGAAAGCTTACCGTACAAAAGAAGGAAAGATCCAGTTGTTCCGTCCGGAAATGAATGCAAAGCGCATGGTTATATCCAACGAAAGACTGTGTATGCCGGCATTTCCGGTCGATATGTTTGTGGAAGCGGTAAAAGAACTCGTGAAGGTGGAGCAGGAATGGGTTCCGTCCGAACCGGGGACATCTCTTTATATCCGTCCGTTTATGTTCGCAACGGAAAGTTTTTTAGGCGTTCATATGGCGACAAGTTATAAATTTATGGTAATCTGCTGTCCGGTCGGCGCATATTATCCGGAAGGGATCAATCCGGTGAAGATTTTAGTAGAAGACGAGCTGGTACGCGCCGTACAGGGAGGAACCGGTTTTACCAAATGCGGCGGCAATTATGCCGGTTCGATCTTAGGCCAGGTAAAAGCAGAGAAGATGGGCTGTACGCAGGTACTTTGGCTGGACGGCGTTCACCGCAAGTATGTGGAAGAAGTCGGAACGATGAATATTATGTTTAAGATCGCCGGCGAAATCTATACGGCGCCGATTGAAGGCACCGTGCTTGCAGGCGTTACGAGAGATTCCATTCTTCATATTTTAAGAGACTGGGGATATGAAGTTCATGAAACACATCTTTCTATTGACGATCTGATGAAGGCGGGGCATGACGGAACGCTGGAGGAAGCGTTCGGCACGGGTACGGCTGGCCTGCCGTAATCTCTCCGGTCGGCGAGTTTGTTTATAAAGACGATACGGTAAAAGTAAACGATTTTGCGATCGGAAAGCTGACGCAGAAGCTGTATGATTATCTGACAGGCATACAATGGGGCGACGTGGAAGATAAGTACGGATGGACCGTTGAAATCGATGCATAATAAAATTTTGTGATAATAAAAAATCAAAAAAGATCCTGCTTCGCAGGGTCTTTTTTTGCGCAGAAGGATAAAACGAAAAAAACTGCATAATTTTAATTTTGAAACCGCATACTAACGGTAAAATGAAATTTACAGGAGCAAATCGATATGGCAAAAGAAACTTATTATATCGGAGAACAGAGCCTGACGTTTCCGAATGACGTCTATATTAGTTCCAGCGCGTCCGTAGTCGGTAAGAAAGAAGGCGAAGGACCTTTGGGAAATGCGTTTGACATGATATGCCAGGATGATAAATTCGGCGAAGATACCTGGGAAATGGCAGAGAGTACCCTGCAGAAGGAAGCGCTTTCGCTTGCATTGGGAAAAGCAGGCGTAAAGCCAGAGGATGTCCGTTATCTGTTTGCCGGGGATCTGCTGGGGCAGAATATTGCAACCTCTTTTGGTCTGATGGATTATGAAATTCCGCTTTTTGGTCTTTACGGCGCGTGTTCTACGGCGGGAGAATCTCTTTCGCTGGCCTCTATGTGCGTTGGCGCAGGATATGCCAAAACCGTGGCGGCGCTTACATCCAGCCACTTTGCCAGCGCGGAAAAGCAGTTTCGATTTCCCCTGGAGTATGCCAATCAAAGACCCGTATCGGCTACCTGGACCGTCACCGGAAGCGGAGCCTTTCTCCTGTCCGGCAAAAAAGGAGACGTACGAATTACCGGAATTACCACTGGTAAGATCGTCGATATGGGAATCAAAGACTCTATGAATATGGGAGCAGCGATGGCTCCGGCTGCTGCGGATCTGATTGCACAGAATCTGGACGATTTTAAAAGATCCCCGCAGGACTATGATAAGATCGTAACGGGAGACTTAGGGTATGTCGGACAGGAAATTTTAATCAACCTTCTGAAAAAGAAAAAAATAGATATTTCCGGCGTACATGAAGACTGCGGGATCTTAATTTATGATAAAGACAGTCAGGGCACGGGTTCGGGCGGTTCCGGCTGCGGCTGTTCGGCGGTTACGCTGAGCGCGCATTATCTGCCGAAACTGCGCGACGGAAGCTTACAGAGAATTTTATTTGTTCCGACCGGCGCGCTTTTATCTACGGTCAGCTTTAACGAAGGACAGAGCGTGCCGGGGATTGCTCATGCGGTTGTTATAGAACATGCGAAAGAGGGGGCGTAGCCATGGATTATATCAATGCATTCTGGGTCGGCGGCGTGATCTGTGCGTTAACCCAGATTTTAATGGAAAAAACAAAAATGCTTCCGGGCAGAATTATGGTTCTTTTGGTCTGCAGCGGAGCGGTTCTGGGAGCGGTAGGGATCTATCAGCCTTTGATCGATTATGCCGGCGCGGGAGCCAGCGTGCCGCTGCTTGGTTTTGGAAATACGCTCTGGAAAGGAATCCGGGAAGCTGTGGATGAAAACGGGCTGCTGGGTATTTTTATGGGAGGCTTTACGGCAAGCGCAGTCGGGATCTCTGCGGCGCTGGTATTCGGTTATCTGGCGAGCCTGATTTTCGATCCCAAAATGAAATCGTAAGAAAACAGAATAGAAATACAAAATTTGCGCAGACTAACGGTGGAATCCGGTAAACGGAAATCCGATGAATTCCACATGAGCAGGAAAGGAGGAATCATTTCATCATGAAACAATGGAAGAAGCTGGCGCTGTGCGGTATCGTAAGCGTATCGTTATTGTCTTTGGCTGCCTGCGGCACAAAGGACGATACTACGGATAAAAACAATACTTCCACGGACAAAAATACGGAGGCCGGGGATACTGCTGGCGGAAACGCTGCTGACGATGCGGAAGATGCAGTGGACAAAACAGGAGATGCCATTATGGATGGAGCCGAGGATATCGGCAATGATTTGGAAGACGCTGTGGATGATGTGACAGGAAACGGCAATAACGGAACAAACAATGCTGTAGATAACACGGAAGATACGGGCAGTACAACAGAGGCGCCGAATAACGGCGGTAAAAAAGATAAGCCGCAGAACAGTAAGACGGCAAGATAACATCCAAAATAAGGAATCAAAACGCAAAAACAGCGGAAATGATTCTCAGAAAAGTGAAAATGGAGTAATCCATTTTCACTTTTTTGTTGCGTTCTTTTTTCAAATGAGATATCCTGAAACAAAAAACGGCGGGGAGTATGAGAACATGACACAGCAGCAATATGAAAAATGGTCGTATGTGTTTCGAAAAGAAGAAAAGAGGATTCGTTTTTTGAATCGGGCGGACCGGATGATCACGGCTTGTGTTTTTTTATCTTATCCCGGGCTTCTGCTGTATTTGTTCGGAACAAAACGTTTTTTTGAATTGTTTTTCTGCGCGGCAATCCCTGCGGTTTCGTTTGCGGCAGTATCTGCATTTCGTGCCGTATATTCTGCAAAACGCCCGTACGAGGTGTTGGATATACAGCCGCTGATAAAAAAAGAGACGGAAGGGAAATCATTTCCCAGCCGTCATGTCTTTTCCGTGTTTATCATCGGAATGTCTTTTTTTTATATTGCAGAGCCGATGGGGATCGCCGCCTTTGTATCCGGAACTGCCCTGGCATATCTTCGGGTCGTCGGCGGCGTCCATTTTCCAAAAGATGTAGCGGCAGGCGCGCTGTTTGGCATTTTATGCGGACTGCCGTACTTTTTTCTCTGACTGCCTACTCTTCGATAGAGTAGTTCGGCGCTTCTTTGGTGATATGGATATCATGCGGATGGCTTTCTTTCAAAGAAGCGGCGGAAATCTTAACAAATTTTGCGCGTTCATGCAATTGCGGGATCGTAGAGCAGCCGCAGTATCCCATGCCTGCACGGATGCCTCCGATCAGCTGGAAAATCGTATCTTCCACGCTTCCTTTATAAGCAACGCGTCCTTCTACGCCTTCCGGTACCAGTTTCTTGGCGTCTTCCTGGAAGTAGCGGTCTTTACTTCCGTTCTCCATTGCGGCGATTGAGCCCATGCCGCGGTATACCTTATATTTTCTTCCCTGGTATAATTCAAACGTTCCCGGAGATTCGTCGCATCCGGCGAACATGCTTCCCATCATACATACATCCGCGCCGCCTGCGAGCGCCTTCGTCATATCGCCTGAGTATTTGATGCCTCCGTCGGCAATGATCGGAATGCCGGATGTTTTTGCAACTTCATAGCAGTCCATAACGGCTGTCATCTGCGGTACGCCGATCCCTGCGACTACGCGGGTGGTGCAGATGGAACCCGGTCCGATACCCACTTTAATGGCGTCTGCTCCGGCTGCGATCAATGCCCTGGCAGCTTCTGCGGTTGCGATGTTGCCCGCGATCACCTGCAGGTTGGGATATTTGGCTTTGACCTGTGTGACTGCGGCGATGATATTTTTGGAATGGCCGTGTGCGGAATCTAAAACGATAACGTCTACATGTGCGCCTACTAAAGCGTCCACGCGTTCCATCATATTGCCGGTTATACCGACGCCTGCGCCGCAGAGCAGCCGTCCCATATCGTCTTTTGCAGACAGAGGGTAACGGATTTGTTTTTCGATATCTTTGATCGTGATCAGACCTTTGAGATTATATTCTTTGTCAACGAGCGGAAGCTTTTCTTTTCTGGCTTTGGCAAGAATCCGTTTGGCTTCGTCTAAAGAAATGCCGGTGGGGGCTGTAATCAGATGTTCGGATGTCATGGATTCACTGATTTTTTTTGTGAAATCCGTTTCAAATTTCAAGTCTCGGTTTGTAATGATACCGACGAGTTTTTTGCTTCCTTTTTCTACAATCGGAACGCCGGAAATCCTGAATTTACGCATCAGGTTTTCTGCGTCCTGTAAGGTATGTTCCGGATTCAGTGAAAATGGGTCGGTGATGACGCCGTTTTCGGAACGTTTTACTTTATCGACTTCGTCTGCCTGCGCTTCTATGGACATATTTTTGTGGATGATACCGATACCGCCCTGCCTTGCCATGGCGATCGCCATCCTGTGCTCCGTTACCGTATCCATGCTGGCGCTCATCATGGGGATGTTTAAAACAATTTTTTTTGTCAGATGTGTGGTCAGATCGATCATATTCGGTGTTACTTCAGAATATTGCGGAACCAGTAATACGTCGTCAAATGTGATTCCATCGCCGATAATTGTACCCATTTTAAATCCTCGCTTTCTTCAAACCGTATGTGTAAACTGTAATTTTAATTTTTTCATTTTAGCAAATATATTTTGACGTGTCAATTGAAAATAAAGATAAAATACGGAAAAACGCTGCACTGGGGAATGGCTTATAAAAGATAAGAAGTGTAACCGGTCCATCAAACGGAACCAAACTTTCCAAAACTTAATTGGCAAGAATAACAAAAAAACACAGAAAATGGAGCGGAAAATTTACAGAATGAATATTGAATTTCAAAGGGCGCCATGATAAGATGAATTTTGTTTTGAAAAGATATTTTTTAAAATGAGGAGGAAACAATATGACAGAATTGAAACTAAAAGTACAAACCGGCTTTTTTAAGCGGGTGGCTGCTATAGCGATGGCAGTTTGTCTGAGCGTGGGGATGCTTCCGGAAGCTGTATCGGCTGAGAATGCGGCCGGCAAAGGAACGGTAGAGAGCATTTCTATTACGCCGAACGGACCGGTAGAGCTGACAGAAAAAGGACAGACGGTAACTTTGACAGCAAATGTAACTTATAAAAATGATGCTTCCGTTACCCCGTCTACTCCGGCAACACCGTCGACGCCATCCACCCCGGCAACGCCGTCCACTCCGTCGACGCCGTCTACACCGGTAACAGATCCGCAGCCGACGACAAAACCGGCTCCGGCAACGCCTGTGACTCCGGTAAGCGGACAGGGACAGGAGGAAGCCGTAGAATCGGTAAAAGCAGAGCTGGGTCAGATGGATGCGGCAGAGATCACCTGGACGTCCAGCGACAAAACGATTGCTTCTGTAAGAGGTAACGGAACAAACGCAACGGTTACGGCAGTAAAAAGCGGTAAAGCCGTAATTACGGCAAAAGCGGGTGACAAAACGGCATCTGTTAAAGTTACGGTAACGATTGAAAAAGAAGATGTTGCTGTTACAGAGGTGAAATTAAATAAAACGGCGCTTGTATTTGATGAAATCGGTGCGGTTCAGACGCTGACGGCAACCGTAAAACCGGACGATGCGGCAGGTAAGACGGTAACATGGTCTTCCGATAATGAAAAGGTAGCGACAGTAGAGAACGGAAAAGTTACGTCCAAAGGCAACGGAACGGCTGTCATTACTGCAAAGGCCGGAGAATGTACGGCAAAAGCGACCGTAACGGTCAGCCAGAAGACCACAGGCGTGAGCATTCTGTTAAACGGACAGGAGATCAAGGGAACGTTAAAGGCGAAAGTGAAGAAATCATATTCCCTGAAAGCAGTCGTTACACCGGATGATGCAGATGCAAAAAATGCAAAGGTTACCTGGTCAACATCCAATTCTAAAACGGCAACCGTAACCGCAACGGGAAAAGTAAAGATTAAAAAAGCGGGAACCGTTACGATTACGGCAGTTACTGCAGACGGCAGCAAAGCATCCGTGAAATTTAAATGCGGAAAAGCTGCGGTCAAGGTGAAAAAGTTAAAAATCAGCGGTACGAAAAAAATGAAGGCAAAAACAAGCCAGACATTAACACTCACCGTATTACCGGCAACTGCGGATAACCAGAAAGTAACATGGAAGTCTTCCAACAAGAAAGTTGCAACCGTAAACGGAAAAGGGAAAGTAAAGGCAAAGAAAAAAGGAAAAGCTACGATTACCGCAACCGCAAAAGACGGCAGCAGAAAGAAAGTAACATTTAAAATAGAAGTAAAATAACACAGCATAAACATAGGGGACAGCAGGGAGCAGATTTTTGTCTGTCCCCTGTTTTTATGAGGTAAACCATGGGAAAAAAGAAGAATAAAATAGCAGCAGTCAGCGTTCCGGATTTATTCGGCAAAGGAATTACCAATGTATATTTACTGGTTATGTTTGGATTATTTCCGGTATTTTATCCGGGCAGTTTAATCGGCATACATACGGTAAAAAAAGAGTTTTTTACGATATCTGCAGGCGTATATCTGTGTCTGATGCTGATACCGTTTCTGTGTAAAGCAAGTTTTGTCTTCAAGGGCAGGGAGCGTAAAAAAATTGACCGCAGCGATATCTTTGCGGGCCTGTTTTTGATCGCAGCCCTGGTTTCTACGGGGATCGCATTGAATCAAACGGAAGCGGTTTACGGAAATTCCACGGTACAGACAGGTTTGATCGTTATGCTTTTATGCATCGGCAGTTATTTCTTTGTAAAAAATTTCGCCGTGTGGGATAAAGGATTGATCTGGGCAAATCTTCTGGCGAGTTCGTTTATTTATCTCTGTGGGATTTTTATTGCCTGCAGAACGGATATTTTAAATATGCAGAAAGATATTATAGACGCACAGAAAGCTATGTTTGTCAGCCCGCTCGGCAATATCAATTTCAATGTCGCCTATATCAGCCTGGTTCTTCCGGCGGCGGCGGTCATGTTTCTTTTGTGTAAAGAGGTATTTACAAAGCGTGTGCTTGCCGCCTATTTGTTTGTCGGGTTTATGGATCTGTTTTGCCTGCGTGTAGACAGCGCCATCGTAATGATCCTAGTTGTGTTTCTGCTTTTGATTTATTTTTCCTTTGAACAGGAGACGTGGTTTCTGCGGTGTTTGTCCGTAATCGGCCTGTTTTTTGCGGCAAATATCGCCGTATTTATATTATCTGTTCTGTTAAAAGACCATATGTATCCGTTTAACAGTCTGGGTACGTTGTTTGTCAGAATCGAGACGGTCGTTTTAGAATTTATTTTCTTATGCATATTCTTTGTCATGCAGAAGAAAGGGAATTTTACGAAAGAAAGGCTGTGGAAGGGACAGAAGATTTATAAAATTACCATGTTTGTTCTGCTGGGACTTTTCGTTGTGTTTGTGCTGGCGCTGAATTTCGCTTTTTCGGAACGAGTGGAAGGGACGCTGCTTTCCAATCTGGTTCTAAACGATGCGATGGGCAGCGGAAGAGGGTACGTATGGATTCGGACGGGCGGACGTTTTCTGGATCTTCCCTTTTTGAATCAGCTGTTCGGCTGCGGGCTGGGCTGCTTTTATGATTTTATCAACCCGTGGTATGACGATATGGTCGCAAAATTCGGCGCCGTATTTTACGATCCGCACAATGATTTCCTGCAGGTGCTTGTGACAACGGGAATTGTGGGAGTAGTCGGTTTTTTCGGAATGATTCTGCATACGATGGCGGCTGCTTTAAAGAAGAGAAAAAATCAGGAGATGTTTCTTGCCGTCTTTATCCTTCTTGCGGCGTATCTGGCGCAGGGGCTGATCAACAGCTACACGATTTTTTCGACGCCCATACTGTTTATCCTGCTGGGACTTGCAAATTCTTCGATGGGAAATACAGACTGACTATTCACAATTGCATAATTTTATGTTATTCTGATACAAAACGACGGAGTTCTGATAGATGAGCTTCGTCGTTTTATCAAACAGGAAAGGAAGCAGTTTATGGAATTTCGTCCATGTATTGATATTCATAACGGAAAAGTCAAGCAGATTGTCGGAAGCAGTTTAAGAGATGAAGGAAATGCAGCGGTAGAAAATTTTGTTTCCGAGCAGGATGCGGCATTTTATGCAGAGTTTTACCGAAAAGACAACATCAGGGGCGGACATATTATTCTGCTCAATGCCAGGGACAGCGAATATTATTCTCAAACCAAACGGCAGGCGCTTTTGGCACTGCAGGCATATCCGAACGGCTTTGGAGTCGGCGGAGGGATTACGGAGCAGAATGCGGAGGAATTTTTATCGGCGGGCGCAAGTCATGTGATCGTGACGTCCTATGTGTTTTCAGGCGGACGGGTAAATTATGAGAACTTAAGAAAACTGACCGCGGCAGTGGGAAAAGAACGTTTGATTTTAGATTTAAGCTGCCGAAAAAAAGACGGCTGCTATTTTGTTGTGACAGACCGGTGGCAGAAGTTTACAAAAGAGATTATCACGGACACGTTTTTGGATGAGATGGCGGAATATGCGGATGAATTTCTGATCCATGCGGCGGATGTGGAGGGAAAAGCATCCGGCATAGAAGCAAAGCTGGTGCACACGCTTGGAAACTGGGCAAAGATTCCGATTACGTATGCCGGCGGTATCGGCAGTTTTCAGGATCTGCGTATGTTAAAAGAAATCGGACGCGGCAGGCTGCATGTGACGATCGGAAGCGCATTGGACCTTTTCGGCGGAACTATGCCGTATGAAGACGTGCTGGATTTTGTAAAAAGAAGCAACGAAGCGGAGTAACGATACCACACAGGACGGCTCCGTACAGCAGAAGGGGAAGACGCAGAACTACGTTTGCGCCTGATGGAACAGGGAACAGATTTTGGAGGGATACAATGAAATTTACGAAGATGCATGGAATCGGAAATGATTATATTTACGTCAACTGTCTGGAAGAGACGGTAGAATCTCCGTCTGAACTTGCCAGAAAGGTAAGCGACCGGCATTTTGGGATCGGAGGCGACGGGCTGATTTTGATCAAATCCTCGCATGTGGCGGATTTTAAAATGGAGATGTACAACGCCGACGGTTCGAGAGGCGAAATGTGCGGGAACGGGATTCGCTGTGTGGGAAAATATGTATACGACAAAGGGCTGACGGACCGGACGCGGATTTTTGTTGAGACGCTTGGCGGCATCAAGCAGCTGGATCTGACCATAAAGGAAGGAAAAGCGGTTCTGATCCGGGTGGATATGGGAAGTCCCGAGTTTTTACCAAAGAAGATTCCTGTGCACATGGATGGAGAAACAGCCGTGAACGTTCCTCTTACGGCGGGCCAAAAGGAGTACCGCGTGACCTGTGTGTCGACGGGAAATCCGCATTGCGTGACGTTTTTAAAGGAGGATATCGGGCGACTCGACCTTAAGGCAATCGGTCCGTTGTTTGAACATCATGCAGCGTTTCCGAATCGGATCAATACGGAGTTTGTCAATGTGATCGATCGAAAAACGCTTCGTATGCGCGTTTGGGAACGGGGAAGCGGCGAGACGCTGGCATGCGGGACGGGAGCCTGTGCCGTTGCGGCGGCGGCGGTCGTCAACGGGATTTGCGACGAGGAAGTTCTGGTTCAGCTGCTCGGCGGAGATTTAAAGATTTACTGGGACAGAAAAGAAAACCGGATGTATATGACGGGAGAAGCGGCAGAGGTTTTTGAAGGAGAAATTTTTTTGAGCAGGTAACACGGGCGGCTTCTTTGGAGCAGGCTTTTGGGATCATACAATTAATATCATGAGAGAAGAAAAGGAGAAATCAGAACATGTTTCAGATTAATGAAAATTACGGAAAATTACCGGGGAGTTATTTATTCAGCACAATTGCAAAAAAAGTATCGGCGTTTACCGAAGCGAATCCGGATGCGGAAATTATTCGTCTGGGAATCGGCGATGTGACGCAGCCGCTGGCGCCGGCCATTATTGCGGCGATGCATAAAGCCGTAGATGAAATGGGCAGTGCGTCTACGTTCCGCGGGTATGCGCCGGATCTTGGATATGATTTTTTAAGGAGAGCGATTGCCGAACATGATTACAGGGCAAGAGGATGTGAGATTGCGGAAGATGAGATTTTTGTATCGGACGGCGCGAAAAGCGATTCCGCCAATATTCAGGAGATTTTTGCGGCGGATTCCCGTATTGCGGTCTGCGATCCGGTCTATCCGGTTTATGTGGATTCTAATGTGATGGCGGGGCGGACAGGCACATACGATGCGGAAACAGAACGGTGGAGCGATGTGATCTATATGCCGTGTACGGCGGAAAACGGGTTTGTTCCGGAATTTCCGAAAGAGACGCCGGATCTGATTTATCTGTGCCTGCCGAATAATCCTACCGGCACGACGCTGACCAAAGACCAGCTGCAGGAATGGGTGGATTATGCAAACCGGACGGGCGCGGTGATTTTGTATGACGGCGCGTATGAAGCGTATATTTCGGAAGCGGATGTGCCGCATTCGATCTATGAGTGCAGCGGTGCAAAGACCTGCGCGATCGAGTTAAAGAGTTTTTCCAAAAATGCCGGATTTACAGGCGTCCGTTTGGGTTATACGGTTGTTCCAAAAGAGCTTTTATGCAACGGCGTATCGCTTCGGGATATGTGGGCAAGGCGGCACGGAACGAAGTTTAACGGCGCTCCTTATATCGTACAGCGTGCCGGAGAAGCGGTGTATTCTAACGAAGGGAAGGCGCAGTTAAAAGAGCAGGTGGCATATTATATGCGAAACGCTTCTTTGATTAAAGAAGCATTAAAGAACGGCGGATATACCGTATTCGGAGGCGTCAACGCGCCGTATATCTGGTTAAAGACGCCGGATGCGATGACGTCCTGGGAATTTTTTGATTATCTGTTAGAAAAAGCGAATGTTGTGGGTACGCCTGGTTCGGGATTTGGACCGAGCGGGGAAGGCTATTTCAGGCTGACCGCATTTGGCAGCTATGAAAATACGTTGGCTGCAATCGAGAGGATCCAACGGTTATAGGAGGGCGTTATGTTATATATCGGAAGCCATATATCGGCATCAAAAGGCTATGAAGCAATGGGAAAACAGGCGTTGAAGCTGGGAGCGAATACGTTTGCGTTTTTTACGAGAAATCCAAGGGGAGGAAAGGCGAAAGAGATCGATCCTGCGGATGTTGAAAAATTTCTTGCGTTAAAAGAAGCGCATTCGTTTGGTAAGCTGGTCGCGCATGCGCCGTATACGCTCAATGCCTGCGCCGCCAAAGAAGAGATCCGCAGGTTTGCTAAGGAAGTGATGGCGGACGATTTACTGCGGATGGAAGCAACGCCCGGTAATTATTATAATTTTCATCCGGGTTCCCATGTCGGGCAGGGAAGCGAGATCGGCATCGATTTAACGGCGGGGCTTTTAAACGAGGTATTAAAACCGGAGCAGACGACGGTCGTGCTGCTTGAGACAATGTCGGGCAAAGGCTCGGAGATCGGACGAAATTTTGAAGAATTAAGAGCCATTTTAGACCGCGTGAAATTAAAAGAGAAAATGGGCGTGTGCTTAGATACCTGTCATGTCTGGGACGGCGGTTATGATATCGTGCATGAGCTGGAATCCGTTTTGGATTCGTTTGACGCGGTGATCGGGTTAGAGCATTTAAAGGCAATTCATATGAATGACAGCATGAATCCTTTCGACAGCCACAAAGACCGTCATGAGAAAATCGGCGAGGGACAGATCGGGCTTCCTGCGATGGAACGCATCATAAACCATCCGAAACTGCAGGGCCTGCCGGTGATTTTAGAGACGCCGAATGACGATGCGGGCTGGGCGAAAGAAATTGCCCTGCTCAAGAGCCTGCATCATGCGCAATGACTGCAGTCGTATGCAAAGATGCATCGGCGGCAGGATGTTTTATGGAAGGAGACGGCATATGACGATGAAAAAAAGCAGAAGAACAGTATTTTTAGCGATCTGGACGCTGGTATTACTGCTTTGCACAGCAGGCTGTGCACAAACGAAAGATTTGGCAGCCCTGACTGCGGACCAGGCGTCTTATACACTGTCCGATGTGCCGGAATACAGCGGGGAACCTTATGTTACGCTCAATGAAAACCAACCGGATTTTTCCGAAGAGGATCTGACGGAAACATCCTTTGAAGCTTACAGTGAGCAGGATGCGCTGGGCAGATGCCAAAGCGCATGGGCGAATATCGGGCAGGATCTGATGCCGACCGGAGAACGCGGAAAAATCGGACACATCAAACCGACCGGATGGCATACGGTAAAATACGATTCGGTCGACGGAAAATATCTGTATAACCGCTGTCATTTGATCGGATTTCAGCTTACGGCAGAAAATGCAAACGAGAAGAATCTGATCACGGGGACGCGTTATATGAATGTAGAGGGTATGCTTCCGTTTGAAAATATGGTCGCCGATTATATCAAAGAGACGGGTTTTCATGTGCTCTATCGGGTAACGCCGGTATTTGAAGGAGATGATCTTCTGGCAAAGGGCGTGCAGATGGAAGCATATTCTGTGGAAGATCAGGGCGAGGGCATTTGTTTTCATGTATTTGTCTACAATGTCCAGCCTGGCATTTTCATCGATTATGCAACCGGAGAGAGCCGGCGTTCGGATGTGCCAGAGACACAGCAGGAGGCTGCGCAGACTTTGATACGGGGGAATACACGCTCTAAGATTTATCATTGTCCCGGACAGGCCGCTTATGAGGAGATGGCGGATTCTAAGAATCTGATTCTATTCTCTTCCGAGGAGGAGGCGATTGAGGCAGGGTACCGGAAAGCGAAACGGTAGGGAATTTGTAATTTAGAAACTCTTAAAAAGATATTAAATAAATTAACCGCTATACTTAAAAAAGATTTGCTTGCGATATGATATACTATATGACAGGAAGTCAATCAAAAAACGTGTCGTCGATGAGCTGCCTGCCGGCAGACAGCGGCGTATTAGAAAATGAAAGAGGTGCAGAATGAATTGGAAGAAAATACTGACGGTTTTGGTTGCCGTATTTTGTTTTCTTATCGTAGGAGTTATCGTAAAAGCATATCTGGACGGAGAATTTGAGTCGGTAGAAACACTGCAGATCTATATAAAAAGTTTCGGATTATTTGCCCCATTGATTTTGATTGTAATTCAGGCGCTTCAGGTGATCATCCCGATTCTTCCCGGTTTTTTGGGCTGTGCGGTGGGAGCCGTGCTGTTTGGGAGCGCAGGAGGATTCTGGTGTAATTATATCGGGATATCGGTGGGATCGATCATTGCGTTTTTGCTGGCAAAAAAATACGGAGTAAAGCTGGTGGAACATTTATTTCCCAAAGAGCAGTATGAAAAATATTCGGGATGGGCGGGAAAAAGCAAGTCCTACATGATCTTTTTATTTTTGGGTATGGTACTGCCGTTGTTTCCGGATGATTTTTTCTGTTATTTTTCCGGTTTGACAAAGATGAAGGCGAGAAAATTTGCCGCCATTATCGTGCTCGGAAAGCCGTGGTGCATTCTGGCATACAGCGTTGCGTTTGCAGCGATTTCGTAAACATTGAAGATACAGATGAAGCAATGCTGCCGTACTATGTGGATGTAGTGCGGCAGCATTGTTTTGTGTCAGCAGAGACGTTCCGCTTTCTAATCGAATACCAATAAGCAGGTCGATTATCGAGGAATCTTTAATACCTGCCCAATATTGATTACGTCGCCGGTCAGTCCGTTTAGCTTCTGGATTGCGTCAACCGTTGTACCGTATGTTCTTGCGATTGCCCAGAGGGTATCTCCCGCCTGTACGGTATATTCTATCGTACCGGGTTCCGGTTTCGGAATCGGGACATTTTCGCCGATTCCCAGATAGACCCGATACAGCTCCTGCCATGTCTTAGGCCCTGCGATGCCGTCCGGATCCAGGCGCATCAGCTGTTGAAACGCCCGTACCGCCTGCGCCGTGCCGCTTCCGAAAATGCCGTCCTGCGCGGGCGCGGGGATACCGGGATAATATTCGGAAATCACGTTTAAAAGATATTGCAGGGTAATGACATCCTGGCCTCTGCTTCCCTGACGGAGAACCGAGCCCGGCGGGACGGTTCCGATGCCGAGCGTCACACCTTCCCCGTTTAATTCCGCAAGCCGGGTGACTGCAGTGTAGAGGCTTGATATTTTGTACCATGTGCTTTTTCCGACGATGCCGTCCGCCGTCAGCTGAAACACACTTTGGAACTTTTTGACTGCCGCCGCCGTGCTGTTTCCGAATACGCCGGGTTCGTCCGTAATCGCGGGAATCGCCGGATAATTTCGCCGGATCCGGTTGAGATAGGTCTGAATCGTCTGAACATCCAGTCCGCGGCTGCCCTGTCTGAGCGCGGAGCCGGGATAGGAAGAGAGTACGCCGGTGATAATATCCGTCTCTGCAATTTCGATATCTTTGGGATAATAGGAGCGCAGAATCTGAAGCGGTGTTTTTCCTTGGTCTGCAAGCGTTACGGTTCCCCATTGGGATAATCCCTGGCAGGTTGCCGTTGTGCCGTTGCAAAACGAGGTAAAATACGGATTGTTCTGTCCTCTTCTGCGCACATATTCGTTAAATATTTCATCGACAATCCGGCTGATGGAGGAATAAATCGGACGGCCCTTTACAAAATACTGGTCATAGGCGGTACTGTTCGTAATATCAAAGGGATATCCCTTACTGCGGTACCATTCCGTGAAAACCCGGTTTAATGCAAATGTAATAATGGCATAGATATTTGCCCGCAGAGCGGCATCCGGCCAGGTGGGATAAATTTCACTGCTTGCCACGTTCTTTACATAATCCGGAAAAGAAACGCTTACGTTGGATGCCGAAGAAGACGGGGAACCAAGATGTACGGTAATGGGGTTTGGTATGACGACCTGCCGTAAGACATAGGCGCCGGACGGAGCTCCTGTTTGGGTTCGGGGCGCTGCCATAGCGACAGCAGGTTTTCCGACGTATATTTCCGACAGCAGCGGCGTGCGCTGATTTTCCTCCATGGGGAGAAGCGTAAGCGGCAGAATTGCCGTTTCTCCTTCATAAATGGGGATATCTGCGACAGAGAGGCTTTGAAAACCCGGTTTCTGTGCCATAACATAATAGCTGATATAAGGAGTTTCGGAGTAATACGGGTTTCTGGAAAAATCTCCGCTGATAGTTTCTAACGGGACTTTTTCGCTTTCCCCGCTTTCATCTGTCGTCAGTTCATACACGCGGTTGCCAAGGCCGTCTAAAATGCGGATATTCACGCCGCTGAGCGGGACGGCATCGTGAGCGGTTCTTGCCTGGAGTATCATATAACCGATAGCCATAAAAATCTCCTTTTTTTGTTCTATATAATTTATGAAGAAAGCAGATAACAGTGACAGAAAGTCTCTGTATATTCAACTGCCGGCTTTTTCAATCCAGAGACGATGGTACACGGATGACCGAAGGTTGTAATTTACAAAACATTTACAAAACCTTATAGTTTTCCCAAACATACTATATTATACTATACGAAAGGCGTCTGCCTGGCAGGACGTTTTAAAATTTATGCTATAGAAAACGGAGACAAAAATGAAAAAAATATTGGTGATTGAAGATGAAATTGCGATCAATGATTTGATCTGCATGAACTTGGAAATTGCGGGTTATACGCCGGTTCCGTTTTTTGACGGGGCGGAATTTGACCTTCATTTAAAAGAAAACGACAGCTACGATCTGGCGCTGCTTGATATCATGCTGCCAGGGAAAGACGGGTTTGAACTTTTGAAAGAATTAAAAGCGCACAAAATCCCTGTGATCTATCTTACGGCAAAAGGCGATCTGCCGAGCAAAGTCAAAGGTTTAAAAAGCGGCGCCGAAGATTATATTGTAAAGCCTTTTGAAATGCTGGAGCTTCTTGTACGGATGGATAACGTCTTAAAACGCTGCGGCGGCAGAGAACCGGAAGAAATCCATATAAAAGACGTTGTGATCGACGAAAAAAAGCGGACCGTGTCAAAAGGCGGAGCGATAATTCCCATGCAGCCAATGGAATACGATTGCCTGATGGCGTTCTGGAAATACAGAAACCGGGTGATGACCAGGGAGTTTCTGCTGAATCTGCTCTGGGGCGTGAATTTTGAAGGGGAGAGCCGGACGATCGACGTGCATGTAGCGAATATTCGTAAAAAGCTGGATTTTTTTGACGTTATTATCACCGTGCCGAGAGTCGGCTACCGCATGGAGGTTTCAGAATGAATATGATAAAAAAAATTGCATGCACTGCGTCAATTCTGTTGTTTGTATTGGCGCAGGTTTTTTCTTTTTATGTGATTTATACCAGCCATACGGAAAAAATTGAATTGATCCGGGAAAAAGAAGGAAAATCTTTTGCAGAGGCGGTTCATAGATTTTCCATAGCAGTGACAAATCTGAACAGAAAAACGGAAGTGCGCGATTATATGGTTACGCATTGTTTTCGGGAAAATATGATGAGGGACAGTGCGTTATATAAAGGAGAAGAGGAGCTGTTTAACAGCAGTTCCTATGACTTTGACGTAACGAAGACAGATTGGGAGATGAAGGAATATCCGGTTCCGTTTGCAGCGGAGCAGCCGGGCGAACGCCATGTGCTGATCTTTTATACCGAATATCAACACGGGGAAACGTATTATCTGTATCATATATCGGATATTACTTCCGTGTATTCCAAAAGTTTTTCCCTGATCGTGCGCCAGCTTCTCGTTTCCTCTCTGGCGTCTTTAGGAATGGCGGTTTTGCTGACGCATCTGATTAAGAAAATTACAAAGCCGCTTTGGGCGGTCAACGAAGCCCAGCGGCAGCTCATCGGCAGTATGTCTCATGAATTGAAAACACCGCTGACCGCGATCAAAGGCTATTCGGAGACGCTGCTTGCGGTAAAGCTTTCCAAAGAGCAGCAGGAAAAAGCGCTGCGGTATATCCATGGGGAGAGCGGAAGGCTTTCGCGTCTGTCGGAAAAGATGATGGAGTTAACGCGGCTTTACGAGCCGGAATGTAAGATTGATCTGACAGAAGTTTCCGTGGAAGCGCTGTTTGATGCAGTGGAGAAAAGCGTGAAACACAGCCTCTGCGAAAAGAACATGACGCTGATAAAAGAAGGCGGATACCAGGGGGAAACAAAGCGCATGGACATGGACCTGATGACCAGTTTTTTAATCAACCTGGTAAATAACGGCATTCTTGCGTCCGCGGAAGGAAGCCGGATTTATATGGGGGCAGATGCCGATTCGCTGTGGGTGAGAGATGAGGGATGCGGCATTTTGCCGGAAGAATTGGAGAAAGTAAGGAAGGCATTCTATCGGGTGGATCCGTCGCGTTCCAGAAAAAGCGGAAATATGGGACTGGGGCTTGCCCTCTGTGATCAGATTGCCTCCGCGCATCAGGGAAAGCTTGAACTGGAAAGTGAAGTCGGAGTCGGAACGAAAGCGGTTCTGTTTTTTAAAGGCAGTTTTACAAATCCTTAACAATAGAATGAATACTTGAAAAAGAAACATGGATAAGATGGTCTCAGGAAAAACAAAAAGCAAAACATCAGGTTTAACAATTCAATTCAGGAGGCGCATATGAAGAAAAAAATTACGGCAATTGTTTTATGCCTTGGCATGGGAAGCACGCTGCTTGCCGGATGCGAGAAAACACCGAAAGAGTCGATCGTAAGGGAGAAAGGAGCCGACAGCATCGATAAGTACGAAAGCGGGGAAGATATAAAAGGAGCACTGCGGGAACGCCTGAAAGCGCCCGAACATTATAAAAACGAGAGTGTTTATGAAAACGGAGGACTCATTGTCGATACCGACGCGGATGTGTTTGTACCGGATGTAGATACGGTCAATACCTACGCAGTCTCCGCGAAGGAAGTGAATCAGGAACTGATCGATCAGGTAACGAACGCGTTTTTTAAAGAAGATAAGATTTATCAGAGTTATTCGTATTTTGAATGGACAAAAGATGATTTGCAGCAGATGATCACAAGACTTAAAAAATATAAATCCGAAGGAAATTTAGATCCTTATGATCACGGGAAGGATGAGAACGGTAATTTACAGTACGATATAGACGCAATGATTGCAAGTTACGAAGAACGGTTAAAAACCGCGCCGGAGCAACGGGAAAAAGTGGAGGTAAAGCCCGCGCTGAATCTGGAATACTGGAGCAAAGGCGAGGGAGAACGCGTAAAAGAAGTAGATCAGGATCGTTTTAGCGGCGCAGCGGAGACGGAACACGGCACGTATCAATATACCGTGGATTACGCATTAAAACCGGACATAAAGTTTTGCATCTCAAAGATCAAAGACGAGCAAAAGGATCCGATGGAATTTTCCGACTGGACGGAAGCGGAATTTGTTTTGTCGGATCCGGACAGCCCGAATTACATTCCGGAAGCGTCCATTCAGAAGATGTTAAACATTTCATATGAGGATGCGAAGAAAATTGCGGAAGAGACGGTAGAAGAGCTGGGTTGGGGACTTGATTTTACAGACTGGGATTACAGTGTATTCTGCCATGGAGAACAGGGCGCGAGCGAAGACGGCATGCTCGACGCGGGTTATCAGTTTGTGTTTACCAGAAATCTTAACGGTGTGCCGATTACGTATGAATTAAGCAGCGGAGGAGGACTGGAGGATATGGACAGCACGCTTGTTCCCTGGAGCTATGAACGCTGTTTGGTCATAGTCGGAGATGACGGCATCCAGGAGGTAACGCTGCTTAATCCGTATGACATTGGAGAAATCAAAACAGAGAATGTGAAACTGATGGATTTTGAAAGCGTGATAAATATATATGAACAGATGATGGAAGTCTCGAATGCGGATATTTTAAATTATGAATCGAAGCGGACATTTCATATTCGAAAGATCAAATTTGGCTATACGAGGATCTACGATCCGGCTTCGGATAACGAGACGGGGTTGCTGGTTCCGGTCTGGGATTTTTTCGGAGGTTTTGATGCGGTGAGTTCCGACGGGACGCAGTCGCAGCACAATACCGGCGAACGATCCAGCTATAGCTTTCTGACGATTAACGCCATAGACGGATCCATCATCGACCGCGGTCTTGGGTATTAGGATATGAAATCGGTTTTTGCCGTGCTGCGATGGAATTTTCTTGGTTTTCTGAAAAATCCCAGGATACTCCTTACGTTTTTATTCTCCTTTATTCTCTGCTTTTTTTTAAGCGAACGTGCCATGCAGGCAGCAGAATATTACGATTCTCCGATGCAGGCGTTTGAACCGTTTATCTGGACGTTTGGGGATACGGTGTCGATCCTTTTGTGCACCATGCTTTTGATCCTTTTGTTTATCGATTTGCCGAAATTAAGCCCGTTCACACCGTATCTGCTGCTTCGGATGAAAAAAAGCCAGTGGCTGTTTGCACAGTTTCTCTATATAATCTGCGCCGCATTGCTGTATATGGGGTATGTATTCTTTGTGACCGGAATTTTGTGTATGAAAAAAACATACATCGGAAATATCTGGAGCAAAACGGCGGCGCTGCTTGCCTATTCTGAAATGGGAAAACAGATGTCCGTGCCGTCTACCGTGAAAGTAATGGAAAGCACGTCTCCGGCTGCCTGCAGCCTTCAGATTATGCTGCTTTTCGTCTGTTATGCGCTGACGCTTGGTTTTCTGATGCTGTTCTTTCAAATGAAAATCGGTAAAAAAGCGTCGGTTGCCGCCGGGCTTTCTTACAGCCTGATCGGATTTTTACTGGATCCGGACACACTGGCGCATCTGCTGCAGAAGGAAGAATACCAGATGTACCAGATGCGGCGGCTGGTCGGCTGGATCAGTCCCTTAAACCATGCAACTTACGGGATGCACGATTTCGGCTACGATGCGCTGCCTTCTATTTGGCAGTCCTGCGCGGTATTTCTCGGGATTCTTCTGGTTTTTGCATATCTTTCTTTTCGGACGTTGAAGCAATATCATTTTCATTCGTTTACGGGGGAATAGTCCATGGGAGAAATCGGAAAAGAAAAGGCGTTTTATCTTATGACGGCATCCTGTTTTTTTGCGGCTGCGGCATCTGTTCCTTTTTCTAAGATGGAGTTTCCGCTTGCCGCCGGAAGTTTTTTACAGTATGTGAAATCGGCGTTTTCCTCACAGGGAATGTTGTTTTTGATTCCGATCGTTTCGGTTCTGACTGCGGGGGCGTCTTATGTAAGAGAATCGTCCGGCGGTTTTTTAAAATTGTACGCGGTTCGGATCAGCCGTGCGGAGTATATCAGACGAAAGACGATGCAGGTCTATGCGGGCGGATTTCTCCCGTTTTTTTTCGCGGGACTTTTGTCTCTTACAATGGGATTTTTATTTTTATATCCGCTGGAATACAAAGGAACGATCGAAATGAAGACGGTGTGGGACGCCGTGCTTCTGCTGTTGCGCATTTGCCTGACGGGAGGAATTACGGCAGAGGTATCCGGGATTTTTGCCGCGGCTTTCTGCAATTATTATATGGCGTACGGCCTGCCGTTTGTCTGTTTTTATCTGCTGATTATTTTAAAAGACAGATATCTGCAGGATTTGTATGTGATAGATCCGAAGGAGTGGATACTGACAGAGAACTACTGGGGAGCGGGCGGAAACGGAATATGGGTATTTTTTCTCGTAAGCTCTGTGTTCTTTTGTCTGCTGCACGGATTGCTGTTAGGGTATCGCCTGCGGGAGATTTAAAGGCAGAGCGTACCCGGTTTAGATGCGTACGATTTGGAAACGCATTCATTTGAAACTGTCAGATGGGAAATCAGATCTGGAGGCCAGCGGAATATGAAACATATAAAATTACCGAAAAAGAATACGGTCATGCCGTCCGGCGAATATGTAATCATCCGCCACTTGATAAAAAAGTTCGGCGAAGATACCGTACTCTCAGACATTAATATGACGATGGAAGAGGGGATGGTTTATGGAATTTCCGGAAACAACGGTTCCGGAAAAACGGTATTGATGAAATGTATCTGCGGTTTTGTTCCGGTTACCGAAGGAAGCATTACGGTCGGAGGAAAAATGATCGGTACACAAATCGATTTTCCGGAGAGTATCGGTGTGATCATTGAGACGCCCGGATTTCTGACGAATTTGACCGGGATACGGAATCTGGAGATTCTGGCGGGACTGAAGGGAAACATTTCAAAAGAGGATATTCGCGCCGCAATCCAGAAAGCGGGGTTAGATCCGGACTTAAAAAAATCTGTCGGGAAATACTCTCTGGGGATGCGGCAGCGTCTGGGCATTGCCCAGGCAATTATGGAGGATCCCAAGTTTTTGATTCTGGATGAGCCGTTTAACGGTTTGGATAAGCACGGCGTAGCAGATATCCGTGCGTTGATACTTGGGTTAAAGGAACAGGGGAAAACGATTCTTCTGGCGAGTCACAACAGCGAAGATATCCGGCTGTTGTGTGATAAAGTGTTTGAAATGGACGGAGGGAGGATGCGGGAGTTATGAGAAGCAGAAGGAAATGGGTGCTTTTTATTTCAATCTGTATAGGGATTGCCTGTGTTTTTGGCTCTGCCGTTATTGTCCGGGCGGAGGGGACGGTCAGGATCGACGCCAATAAAAAATATAAGGGCATGAACGCTTCGTTTGCCAAAGGATATACGCCTTCGATAAAAAAAGATACGATGCAGCTGGTGATTCCGTTTCGGACGGACGGGGCGCCTGAAGGCCAGACGCTTTTGGTCGGCGTGGTGTTTGAACGGGAGGAAAACAGTCCGTTTTACTTTAAAACGTATCAGAAACAGGTAAAGCGGTCCAAAAACGGCGTTTATTTGTATCGATGCCGGATCCGGCTGAAAAAGGACAGGGTAAACGGGCAGTATCCGCTGCAGTTGTATGCATTGGTGAAAACGCCGCAGGGTACGGTCCGGGAAGAATTTACGATTTATGTGGAAATTTCAGACGGACGTGCGGCGTTTGATCTGTATGAAGAGAATGCGGAAGAGAGCACGGGATTCGACGGCGGAGAGAAAGAAGAGACAATGGAAGCATCCGGTCAAAAAGAAGAGACCATACGCCAGCCGAAGATTCTGCTGGAGCAAAACAGCCTGCAGAACCAGGAGGTGCTGGCGGGAAGCAGTCAGGCATGGACGTTGAAAGCAAAAAACTGCAGCGCGGATCAGGAAATCCAGAATATGAAAGTGACGCTGCTTGCGGATGAGCAAGATATCGTTTTTGAGAAAAATGCCTGGTATTTTGACCGGATAGGCGCCGGTGACACGGCAGATTTGTCACAAAATATTACGGCAGGAAAAAAAGCTTTGGAGAAAGCTCTGCCGATCCAGTTTCAATTTGATTATGAAGATAAGAAAGGGACGGCATATTCGACAACGGAAACGGTGTATCTGTCGATCCGGCAGATGCAGCAGGCGAGCCTTGTTCATTTTGCCGTCCCGGAGAGTTTTTATGAGTCCGATACGCATTCCGTGGAGTTTCAGGTACAAAATACAGGGCTTGCCGTTATTTACAATGCAAAAGTCCGACTGGAAGGGCAGGGACTGTTTGCAGGAGAGGTATTTCTCGGTAACATAGAAGCCGGAACGTCGCAGGACGCACAGATGCAGATTTTTGCGGGAACGCTGAATATGGACGCACAGGGAAACGTTGCGGATGAACATGCAGAAAAATACGGAGATGTCTCCGGCAGAGTTGTTTTTTCCTATGAAAACGAACAGGGAGAGGTAATCGAACAGGAACAGGCCTTTACTACGGCAATCCGAAAGCCCCAGACGATAGATCTGGTAATTGAGGAGGAAGCGCCCGAGACGAATCAGTGGTGGGTGACAATCGTTATATTGACAATCCTGACGCTGCTTTTAGCGATTGCTCTGCTGTATTTTAGAATGAAGCATTATCAGAGGATAGGACGGGAAATCTATGAAAGAACGAAATATTTATAAGGATATTGTCTGGGCTGTGTTATTTTGTATCATCGCAGCAGCAGCGGCACGCTGGGGCAGGGAATATGCCAAGGAGAACAGGGCGTATGGGTTATGGATTCAGGCGGCAGAGGATTTGAAGAAGGAACTTGTGGAGGAATTTCGGAAAATTTCTGGTTTCTGCCGTTTTCTTCCTGCAAAGACAGCGTGGGTTACAATACAGATCGATACGTATACGATGCAGGCAGAAGTGATCGGGGTGGATATTCGGCAGTATCCCGTCAAATGGGAAAAGATATCCGGCGCACAGGAAGAAATTGCGATGGGCAATACGCCGCTGTTATTTTTTGGAAAAGATGCGTTTACGGAATTGGAAGACCAGATGGGGTACGCGCCGTTAGAAAGTAAAATCAAACAGTGGATACAGGAGTATCCGACGCTTAAAGTGAGCGTAACGGACGAAAATGGACAGAAAAGAACGGCGAAAATCTGCGGTATTCTGTCGCAGCCGGAGAATAAAATTTATATGGATCACCGGCAGATGCAGGAAGTGTTTGGTACCGCTTCACATTGCAGCGGCGGATTTCTTGAAATCTACGGATATAAAAATACAAAAAAAGCCCGCGGCCTTTTGGAGGACGCGGGTTTTATAACAGAGGATGACCGGACGTTTTGCCGGGACTAAAGCAAAGGAATCCCGTTTTCTCTGCATTTGGCCAAGATATTTTCCGGCCAGAGAGAAGACTGCACTTCTCCGATATGTGCTTTTCTTAAGAAAAACATACAGATCCGGGATTGTCCGATGCCGCCGCCGATGGTAAACGGCAGTTTGCCGTCGATGACTGCTTTCTGGAACGGCAGACCGGCGCGTTCCATGCATCCGGCTTTTTCCAACTGAGATAACAGCGCTTCTTTGTCCACGCGGATTCCCATAGAGGAAAGCTCCAATGCGATATCAAGGATCGGGTAGTATACGACAATGTCGGCATTTAACGCCCAGTCGTCGTAATCCGGCGCGCGTCCGTCATGCGGTTTGCCGTTTTCTAACACGTCGCCGATCTGCAGAACACATACGGCGCCTTTTTCCTTGGAAATCCGATACTCACGTTCTTTCGGAGAAAGGTCGGGAAAGAGGCGTTCCAGCTCTTTTGTTGTGATAAAGAAAATATCATGAGGAAGGATTTCTTCGATATAGTCATACTGAATGGACATATATTTTTCTGTTTTTCTCAGGCACTTGTAAACCGAACGCACGGTTTCTTTCAGAACATCCGGCGTACGGTCTTCTTTTCGGATAATTTTTTCCCAGTCCCATTGGTCGACAAAAATGGAGTGGATATTGTCCGTATCTTCGTCCCGCCGTATGGCGTTCATGTCCGTATAGATGCCTTCTCCCTCGCAAAATCCGTATTTCTGTAATGCATACCGTTTCCATTTGGCAAGCGAATGCACGACTTCTGCCCGTTTTTCATTCTGTTCTTTAATACCGAACGAAACCGGCCGTTCCACACCGTTTAGATTATCGTTTAATCCGGTAGCGGGATCCACGAAAAGCGGCGCGGAGACGCGGGCGAGATTTAAGCGCTGGGCTAACAGGTTCTGGAAAAAGTCTTTCACCGTCTTAATGGCGATCTGTGTGTCGTGCAGATTCAGCGGAGAATGGTAATCTGCAGGAATGATCAAATTTTTCATAATGTAAATAGCTCCTTATATCCATAGTTTCTATCGTATATTTTGCATTTTTCTGTGGGAGAAGTCAAGGATAAACTATTAAGAATTTGTGAATTCCTGTCAATTATTAACAAAAAAATTGAAAAATGTGTTATGATAAAAAAATACAAAGACTTAAAAACGTATGAGATCACAGACGATCAAAAAGTCATAGAAATGGCAGTGATGGGGGTTTTGTAGATGATTCATCGTACACATAATCTTGCGATTGGGGAAGACGTAGACAGTTGGAAGACGATGATGCTGATTTATAACAGCGCATTGAAAGAAGTCGGTACGAAGCTTGAGATTTTAAATGACGAATTTCAGCATATTCACCAGTACAATCCGATCGAATATATCAAATCTAGGATCAAGTCGCCGGAGAGCATCGTAAAGAAACTAAAACGCGGCGGTCATGAGAGCACGATTTCAAATATGACAGAGTTTGTCAATGATATTGCGGGTATCCGTATTGTGTGTTCCTTTGTGTCAGATATTTACCGGCTGGCAGAGATGATCGGCAGGCAGAACGATCTGACGGTAGTATCGTTAAAAGACTATATTAAGCATCCGAAACAAAGCGGCTATAAAAGCTACCATATGCTCGTTACGGTTCCGATCTTTTTATCCGACCGTGTGGAGGATGCAAAAGTGGAAATACAGATCCGCACAATCGCAATGGATTTCTGGGCAAGCCTGGAGCATAAGATTTACTACAAATTTGAAGGCAATGCTCCCGATTATATCAGCAGGGATCTGCGGGAATGCTCCGGCCTGGTTTCTATGCTGGACGCTAAGATGCTGACGCTTAATGATGCGATCATCCGGGCGAAAGAAGAGCAGGCGGGAAAACAGAAGAGATAACAACACAAAAAACGGATTCTTCTTCAATCGGAAGAATCCGTTTTTAAATTACGGAAATTTAAGTGTTTTCTTATTCGGCGTCGGAAGCGGAAACATCCGTGCCGTTTTTCCATGCGTCGAATTTTTTCATGACAGCGTCATAGGTTCTCTGCGAAATATCCGGAAGCGTCTTGCCCCAGCTTTTGGTAGCCTGTTCAAAACCTTTTTTAAATGCTGCGATCATCTTGTCCGCTTTTTCCGAATCGCCGCCGCTGAGCGCTTTTGCAAAATCTACGATACGGTCGGAGGTCTGCTCTACGCCCCAGTAGCCGTCATCCGCAATATCTTTCTGCGCCTGTGCTTTGACATCGGCGGAAACCGTAAAGTTGCCGCCTGCTAAAAACCGCCACATACTGTCTGCTTTGCCGATCGCAGAACCCTGCTTTGACATCATCTGCTCTACGATATTTTTCATCTGGGAAAGCCTTGCGTCTGTGTCCGCCTGCAGCTGTTTGATCAGGGAAGCGTTTTTCTTTACATAGTTTGTGTTTTTGGTAGAAGAACTTCTTTCGTATACGACGCCTTCGTTTTTCTTTGCGGTATCCGCAGCTTCTTTCGTCGTTTCTTTTTCAGTTGTTTTTGCGGAAGTATCTGCTGCAGCCGTATAATAAGAAGAATTTTGAATTGCACCGACATTGCTCATAATACGAACCCTCCTTGGCATAATAAAATATATCCATATATTTGGTATCAATACTTGTATCGGCTGACCGGAAGAAAAAATAAAGTGGAATTGACCTTTTTTTTCAGAAATGGTAAAATGTGCTGTATACAAAATACAACGGGATACTGCAGGATGTTACGGCGGAGGATGGTCGATGGAACAAATAACGGTCAATGCATATGCAAAAGTCAATTTGGGTCTGGATGTGATCCGGAAAAGGGAAGACGGATACCATGAGGTTAAGATGATTATGCAGACGGTCAGTCTGCACGACGTGCTTACTGTCAAACGAACGAACGATTCCGGTATTACGATCCGTACCAATCTGGATTTTTTGCCGGTGAATCGGAACAATCTGATCTATCAGGCGGCAAAGCGCTTGATGGAGCACTGTAAGATGCGGGAAGGCATTTCGGTCGATTTAAAAAAGCATATTCCCGTGGCTGCCGGGATGGCGGGCGGAAGCGCAGATGCGGCAGCCGTACTGCACGGTATAAACGCGATGTTTGAATTGGGACTGAATCTGAAAGAACTGCAGGAGATCGGCGTAAAGATCGGAGCGGATGTCCCGTACTGTCTGATGCAGGGGACGGCTTTGGCGGAAGGAATCGGAGAGAAGTTAACGGAGCTTCCCGCGATGCCGGATTGTCCCGTGCTGATTGCCAAACCGCCGATTTCTGTTTCGACTAAATTTGTGTATGAAAATTTAAAGCTGAACGCAAAGATGCATCATCCGGATATTGACGCGCAGATACAAGCCATTCACAGGCAGGATCTGAAAACGATTGCAGAGTGTATGGGCAACGTTCTGGAAACCGTTACGATTCCAAACTATCCCGTGATTGATCAGATCAAAAGCTGTATGACGGCAAACGGAGCGATTCGTGCGATGATGAGCGGCAGCGGTCCGACCGTGTTTGGACTGTTTTTTGATATGGAGACGGCAAAAGATGCAGAAAAAGCGCTGCGCCGGTCCAATCTTGCGCGGCAGATCTGTGTTACGGGTATGCAGAGAAAGCCGTACGGGAGCGTGTGATCCAAGTGATGATTCCGCAGGGAATCTGTAATCCGAACGCCGGCAGGAAAAGATAGAAAGAAAAGGTAAACGGAGGAAGTATGGAGAATCTGGAATTAAATGCAAACGCATATCTGCCTTTACGGGATGTGGTTTTTAATACGCTTCGGGAAGCGATTTTACGGGGAGATTTAAAGCCGGGAGAGCGTCTGATGGAACTTCAGCTTGCATCGAGCCTTGGCGTGAGCCGTACGCCGATTCGGGAAGCGATCCGTATGCTGCAGCAGGAAGGGCTGGCAGTCACGGTTCCCAGAAAAGGGGCGGAGGTTGCCAAAATGACGGAAAAGGATATGGAGGATGTGCTTAAGATCCGGGAAGCGCTTGAAATTTTAGCGGTACAGCTTGCCTGCGATAATATTGAGAACGAGCAGCTTATGCTGCTGGAAGAGAAGGTAGAGAAGTTTCGCATAGTGGTCAAAACCGGGGAGATCAAACAGATTGCCGAGGCTGACATTGAGTTTCACGATATGTTATACAATGCGGCACAGAATCCGAAGCTGGTCGTTATGCTGAATCATTTACGGGAGCAGATTTACCGCTACCGGATCGAATACCTGAAAGACGAACAGAATTATCCCCGCCTGATTCAGGAGCATGGGCAGATCTTGGAAGGATTGAAAAAAAGGGATAAAGAATATGTTTCTGAAACCATGAAACATCATATGCTCAACCAGGCGAATGCGGTAAAGAATATTATCCGCAGCCAGGAATAAAACAAAATGAAACAGAGGATACTAGAGTAGGAATAGACTTGGTCTGTTCCTATTTTTTATTGCTGGAAGTGAATCTATGGAAAAAGAACTTGAAAAAAATAAACGGGCGTTTCTGGCGCTTTTGGGGGAGTCTGCGGATGTCAAGAAAAAGACGATGGCGCTTGGCAAAAAAAAGGATATTGCGTGTTTTCTTGCCTATATCGAAGTAACGGGCGGAAGCTTCCTGTTTGAAAATTCCGTTGTCGGAAAGCTGTTAAACCAGCTGTGTACGATGTCGGAAAAAGAGATTTATGCGTGTCTGGATAAAAATGCCCTTGGAATTTCCGATATGACGACGTTTGATACGGTGAAAGAAGCGGCGGACGGTATGTTCACCGGCGACGTGATCTTGTTTGTGGACGGGTATGACAAGGCCGTGAAGATTCCGGATAAGGGATATCCGGCGATGACAATCCAGGAGCCGGCATCGGAAAAGGTAATCCGGGGGTCCAAAGAAGGATTTGTGGATTCTATCAAAGTGAATACGGCGCTGATCCGTAAGCGGCTTCGGACGCCGAAGCTTAAGGTGAAAGAAGCAAAGGTCGGCACACGTTCCAATACAAACGTGGACCTGGTCTATATGGAAGATCTTGTATATCCGAGTATGCTGGAAGAAATCGAGAAACGAATCGGACGCTATGAGATCGACGGGGTGTTGGACAGCGGAATCATCGAGCAGCTTTCGGAAGAGAAGTGGTATTCGCCGTTTCCGCAGTTTCAGACGACGCAGCGGCCGGACCGTGCGGCGATGGCGGTATTGGAAGGCAGGGTCGTGGTTCTGACCGATAATTCTCCGACGGGATTGATTCTGCCGGCGGATTATAATTCATTTATCAAAACAAGCGACGACTATTATAACCGCTGGGAGATTGCGTCATTTGGACGGATGATCCGGTATATGGCGTCCTTTTTTGCCATGACGATGCCGGGGCTTTATCTTGCGGTTACGAATTTCCATACGCAGATTCTGCCGACCACGCTGCTGCTCTCTTTTGCGGCGGCAAGACAGGGAGTGCCGTTTCCCGCCGTCGTGGAAGTGCTGCTGATGGAAATTGCCTTTGAACTTCTGCGGGAAGCAGGCGTGCGGCTGCCGGGGGCGATGGGAAATACGATTGGGATCGTGGGAGGTTTGATCATCGGGCAGGCGGCGGTAGAGGCAAATATTGTAAGTCCGATCGTTGTAATCGTCGTTGCGTTTACGGCGCTCTGTTCGTTTGCAATTCCCAATGAGGAATTTGCCACGGCATTTCGGATATTGAAATTCGGTTTTATTTTTTTGTGTTCCTGGCTGGGATTTTACGGATTTTTGTATGGGCTGCTGCTGCTTTTGATTCACCTGTCTCATTTAAAAAGTTTTGGAATCCCGTATCTGATGCCGTTTGTGGGAGCGGATTTAAACGGCTATGAGGACGAGCGTGATTCGATCATCCGACAGCCGCTGTTTTGGATGAAGCGACGTCCGATCTATGCTAAAAGGAACCGGAGAATACGTTTGAGAAAGAAGGATCAGAATGTTTTCAAAAAACAATAAAATTTCAAAACGTCAGATGTTTCGTCTGCTGACCTACGACCTATTGGGGATCGGGACGCTGCTTTTGCCCTCGGAACTTGCAAAGAGCGCAGGAAAAAACGGGCTTTTGGCAATCCTTGCAGGAATTGCTGCGGGACTGCTGTATTGCCTTTTGATCGGCAGGCTGCTTGCCTGGATCGAAGAGAATGAAACGTACCCTGCTTTTTTGAAACGGTGTTTCGGCAAATGCATCGGTACGGCGGCGCTGTTGTTTTATGCCGGATATTATATCTGTCTGGGGGGATATACGGCATATATATTCGGACATCTGATGATTACGGAATTATTAAAGGAACAGTCATTTTACGGCATTGCCGCTGGAATTGTGCTGCTTGGCGTATACGGAATTTTTCAGGGAATAGAGGGACGGGCGAGAATATATGAAATTCTGTTCTGGTTTTTGATGGCGCCGCTTTTTTTGATGTTGTTTTTTGCGGCAAGGGATGTAGAACTGCCGCGGCTCTTCCCGCTGTATACGGCAGACGCAGAAACAATTGCAGTCGGAGGATTTCTTAGCTTTGCCGTATTTTCAATCGGCGGCATGTCCCTGTTTTTAGCTCCTTTTGCGAAAAAGAAGCAGTCGATTTCCGGGGCGTGTATGGGCGCGGTTTTATTCAGCGGTTTTGTGCTGCTTTCGTTGTTTGGGATTCTGCAGGGAATTTTCGGTGTGTCCGGTATACATGCGTTAGAGTATCCCGCCGTAACGCTGATGAGCATGATCCAGATTCCGGGCGGATTTTTTCAGAGACAGGATGCGCTGATGATAGCGATCTGGTTTTTTACCATGTACGCCCTTTTAAGCAGCAGCATGTTTTATGCGGCGGAAAATCTAAAAGAACTGACGGCGGGAAAAAAAGAAAAGTGGTGGATCTTTGCGTCTGCCATACTTCTGTTTGGGATTGCGGCGGGCAGTTACCGCTCGTCTGCCGTTACGGGATTACTGGGCAGGATATTTTTATCTGCGGCTACGCCGCTTGCCGTGATTATTCCGGCAGCTGCGTGGCTGTGTATCGTTTGGCGCAGGAAAAAGAAATCTGCCGTCTGCTGTCTGATTCTTTTCGTGCCTCTTCTTTTTTTATCGGGATGCAGTACAAACGAATTGGAAAACCGGAAATTCCCGTTGGCAATGGGAATCGATAAAGAAGAGGATTCTTGTCTGATCAGCTATAAATTTCAGGATCTTTCCGCTGTTGCAAATGAAAATGCCGACAGTCCGAGCGGCACGGATTTTTTTATCAAAGACAGGGATTTTTTTACCGGGATAAATAAATATGCCAATAATACAAATAAGATCATGGATTATAACCATATGAAGACGTTGATCTTGTCGGAAGATTTTGTGGAGGATGAAGAGTCGCTGTTTTATTTTCTGCAGGTGTGCGGGAAAGAAAGCCTGATCGCAAGAAACACGCTTTTGTTTTTTGCCGATGATGCGGCGGAAATTTTAAAGCTGGATGAAAATCTGGATACGGCGATCGGAAGCTATCTGGAGGAAATGCTTGACAGCAGAGAAGATTATAAATTAAAGGATACGGTCACATTAGGAGATCTGTTTAACGATATGGAAAATAAGGAACAGCTGTTACTGGTTCCCGTGCTTGCGCAAGAGGGCGGACTTCCGGTGATCCGCAGCTATTATGCCGTATCAGGAGGCAGGCCGAAGGGAGAAATCGGAATCCATGAAGCGGTACTGTCGTATTTAAGCCAGGGAAAGTTAAAAAAACTGGCGTTTACGATGGAAGACGGTACGCCGGTTTCCGTTGACCGGATTTCCTGGAAAGGTAAATTTAAAAAGGGTGCAGAGCTGGTATATCGAAATGAGATTTCTCTGGAAGTGATTGTGGAACAACAGATGGAAACGGGAAGCGCCGGCGGAGAAAAACTCAAAAAAAAGATCGGCTCTATGTTTGAAAAACAATTGAAAAAAAGTGCGGAAAGCCTGCTGGAAGTGCCGCGCATCGACCTGACCAACTGCTTTTACCGGCTTGGGATGAGCAGCAGTCAGCGATATGAGCAGTATAAGGACAATCGGAGCCGTTTTTTGGACGCGCTTTCTTATGAGTTTGCGGTCGATGTGATTTTACTCAATGAAAGAGGATAAATTTTTGGTATAAGATTCCAGAATCTGGAAAGGATGATAACAAACACAGTCAGGCGTCTATTCGGGTGGCCCGGATCGACGCCGGAGGGGAGAATGATTTATGAAAGCATATTATCGTATAGGGGCAGCGGCAGTTGTTTTTATCATCGTATTGGCGGGAGCACTGCATTACCGCAGCAATCGGCTGCAGGAGGATCTTTCGGAGCAGATTCTGCGGTTTCATGTGATCGCAAACAGCGATACAGAAGAAGACCAGGAATTAAAATTAAAAGTCAGGGACAAAATCGGCGCATATCTGGGAAAAGAACTGGGGCAGGTTACGAATTTAGAGGAGTGCGAAAAAACGGTGCAGAAACATTTACCGGATATTGAACGCTGCGCCAAAACAATTCTGGAAGAAGAAGGGTATGCGTATTCCGTAAAGGCAAAGATTTCCGATACAAAGTTTCCGAAAAAAACGTATGGGAGCTATACGTTTCCGAAAGGAGAGTATCGGGCGCTTACTGTGGTGATCGGAAGCGGTTCGGGAAAAAACTGGTGGTGCGTGATGTATCCGAATCTTTGTTTTTCCGGCAGCATGTACGAAGTAATCGACGAAAATTCCAAAGAAGAGCTGCGGGCTGTGCTGTCGGAAGAGGATTATGCAGAAATTATGGCAGAAGGAGAACTGCGGGTAAGATTTAAGTATCTGGACGGGTTGCTGTCGCTGTTTGGGGTTGAGGAGAAGTAAAGAACGTGTTACAATACAGTTTATATAAGCTGTAAAATGCGGCAGTCAGGAGATTATTATGCGCGTTGGATTAGGATATGATGTACACAGATTAACAGAAGGCAGAAAATTGATACTTGGCGGAGTGGAGATTCCGTATGCGCTTGGCCTGCTCGGGCATTCGGATGCGGACGTGCTGCTCCATGCGATTATCGATGCATTGCTGGGCGCGGCTTCGCTTGGCGATATCGGTATGCACTTTCCGGATACGGACGAGAGGTACAGGGGCATTTTAAGCACAACGCTGCTGGAGCAGACAGGCGCTATGGTGGAACAGGCAGGATTTTATATTGAAAACATCGATGCCGTGATTATCGCGCAGAAGCCGAAGCTGCGTCCTTATATAGAGAAAATGGAAGAGACGATAGCCTCCGTCCTGAAATTGGAACAAGACCAGGTCAATATTAAAGCTACGACAGAAGAGGGGCTTGGGTTTACCGGAAGCGGAGAAGGAATATCGGCGCAGGCCATTTGTTCGCTGGGCAGATTTTACGAAAACAGCGTTCGGGTATCCGACCGTCTGGATGGCCCCTGTGATTCCTGCGGCGGCTGTAAAAGAAACAGTTGACAAATTCCGTTCCCTTGCATAAACTATACCATATACCGCAAAAGACCGCCGGTTACGGCGCGTGTCAAAGCAAAACTTTGTCGGGGCATAGAATAAGCAAAAGCGTGGAACGGAAAAAGTAGGAAATCCGCTGTCGTCCAGAGAGAAGCTGCCGTTGGCTGTAAGCAGCTTTACATATGATTTCTAAAGTGCGTCCGGGAGCTGATCCGGTGAAAACAGTAGCCGGGTACGTATCATGCACGTTACGCATTTTGAGTGAAAGCGCTTGCTTTTAGAAGAGTGGAACCGCGGATAAACTTCGTCTCTTGATCGGGAGACGGAGTTTTTTTGTTGGCGGCCGCTTTGTTATAAAATTGGAAAGAAAGAGAGGAAGTATGGGGGTTATCCAGTTTATAAAAGAAGAAATTCAGGTCATACAGGAGAGAGACCCGGCAATCAAATCGCCGATCGAAGTGATTTTATATCCTGCGTTCCGTGTGATGCTTAGTTACCGCAGGGCGCACAGGCTGTATCAGAAAGGCCATTTTTTCAGGGCAAGGCTTATATCGCAGAGAGCGGCGAGGAAAACGGGAATCGAGATCCATCCGGGGGCTCAGATCGGCAAAGGTTTTTTTATCGATCACGGCAGCGGCGTGATCATCGGCGAGACGACGATTATCGGAGACAACGTGACGCTTTATCAGGGCGTGACGCTGGGAGGAACCGGCAAAGAAACGGGGAAGCGCCATCCTACGCTGTGTGACAATGTGATGGTAAGTGCGGGAGCAAAAATTCTCGGTTCTTTTACGATCGGGGAAAACTCCAAAATCGGCGCCGGGAGCGTGGTGCTGGAAGAAGTGCCGCCGAATTGTACGGTGGTGGGCGTTCCGGGCAGGATTGTCAAACGGGATAACCAGAAGGTTCCCAGAAGCGATATGGATCAGGTTAACCTGCCGGATCCGGTCAAAGAAGATATTATGGCGCTGCAGCGAGAAAATTCCGCCTTGTGCAATAAGGTGATCGATTTGGAACAGCAGTTAAAAGAACTGCAGAACGATGCCGTACGGAGAACAGAATAAAAGTACCGCCGCAGAGGAATCCATGTTTGGAATGATTGGCTGGAGACCGTTCGGCGGCCATAACAGAAAGGACAGTGGAATATGAAAGTTTATAATACGTTAACGAGAAAGAAAGAAGAGTTTGTACCGTTGGAAGAGGGAAAAGTAAAAATGTATGTCTGCGGGCCTACCGTATACAATTATATCCATATCGGAAATGCAAGGCCGATGATCGTATTCGATACCGTAAGGCGTTATATGGAATATATCGGATATGACGTCAATTTTGTATCCAATTTCACGGACGTGGACGATAAAATTATTCAAAAGGCAGTCGATGAGGGCAGTTCGGCGGAAGAAGTGGCCGGCCGGTTTATTGAAGAATGCAAAAAAGACATGGCCGATATGAACGTGCTTCCGGCAACGACGCATCCGCTTGCGACAAAAGAAGTCGACGGTATGATCGAGATGATCTCCCGGCTGATCGAAAAAGGCTATGCATATGCCGCGGCAGACGGGACCGTCTATTACAGAACCCGTAAATTTAAAGAGTACGGCAAGCTTTCCCATAAAAATATCGACGATCTGCAGGCGGGGCACAGAGATATTAAAGTGACGGGCGATCTCAAAGAAAACGCGTTGGATTTCGTGCTCTGGAAGCCGAAAAAAGAAGGAGAGCCGTATTGGGAGTCTCCCTGGAGCAAAGGACGTCCCGGCTGGCATATTGAATGTTCCGTGATGTCCAAAAAATATCTGGGGGATTCGATCGACATTCATGCGGGCGGCGAAGATTTGATCTTTCCGCATCATGAAAACGAGATTGCCCAGAGCGAAGCGGCAAACGGCGTGGAATTTTCCAAATACTGGATGCACAACGGCTTTTTGAATATCGACAATAAAAAAATGTCAAAATCCCTGGGAAATTTCTTTACGGTTCGTGAGGTTTCGGAACGATATGACCTGCAGGTTCTCCGGTTTTTTATGTTAAGCGCACACTATAGAAGCCCGCTGAATTTCAGCGCGGAATTGATGGAGGCGGCAAAGAACGGCCTGGAGAGAATTCTTACGGCGGCAGAGCATCTGCGCCATCTGTTACAGAATGCCCCAGACGTTTCGTTGACCGAACAGGAGGAGGCGCTTCTTAAGGAAGGAAAAACGTTTGAGGATAAATTCAGGGCTGCGATGGAGGATGATTTTAATACCGCGGATGCAATCTCGGCAGTGTTTGAACTGGTGAAATTTATTAACACCAACACGGCGGCAGATCATGCAAAAGCGTTTCTAAAAAGCCTGTACGGGCAGCTGCACACGCTTTGCGGCGTGCTCGGCATTCTGATTGAACCGGAAGAAGAAATACTGGAAAAAGAGATCGAAGATTTAATTGCAGAGCGCCAGGCGGCCAGAAAAGAGAAAAATTTTAAACGGGCAGATGAAATCCGCGGCTTATTGGCGGAAAAAGGAATTGTGTTAAAGGATACCAGAGAAGGTGTGTTATGGAAAAGAGTTTAAATGCATATATCAGGGAACAGTTTCAGTTAAAAGAGGTGGATATTCGGACGTATTCACCTCTGGCTCTTGCCTATATCGGCGACGGCGTGTTCGATCTGATTATCCGTTCCGTTGTGGTGGACGGCGGTAATATCGGCGTCAACCGTATGCATCAGAGGACAAGCCATATCGTCAAAGCGCAGACGCAGTCCAAAATGGCGGAAAAGCTGCAGGCTTTTTTTACGGAAGAAGAGCGGAATATATACCGAAGAGGAAAAAATGCCAATGCTTCCACCCGGGCAAAAAATGCAACGCTGGCAGACTACCACAGGGCGACAGGATTGGAAGCTGTGTTTGGGTATCTGTATTTGAACGATCGGTTTGACCGCATTTTGTTTTTGGTACAGGAAGGCATTGCGCAGATAAAAGAAAGGATTTAAAGATATGGAATACGAAGAACTGAAAATAGAGGGAAGGAATCCTGTGCTCGAGGCGTTTCGTTCCGGAAAATCCATAGATAAACTGTTTGTGCTGGACGGATCCGGAGACGGTCCGATTCAAACGATTTTACGGGAAGCCAAAAAGAAGGATACGATCGTCCGCTTTGTTGCAAAAGAGCGGCTGGATCAGCTGTCTGAAACGAAAAAGCATCAGGGCGTGATCGCCATAGCGGCGGCATATGCGTATGCTTCGGTCGAAGAGATGCTTGAGAATGCAAGAGAGAAGGGCGAAGCGCCGTTTCTGTTTCTTTTGGACAATATTGAAGATCCCCATAATTTGGGCGCTATGATTCGTACCGCAAATCTCTGCGGAGCGCATGGCGTGATTATCCCAAAGCGCAGAGCCGTCGGACTGACCGCAGCGGCGGCGAAAGCTTCTGCCGGGGCGATTAATTATACGCCGGTGGCAAAGGTGACGAACCTGACCAACGTCATGAAGGAATTAAAAAAAGAAGGGCTTTGGTTTGTCTGTGCAGATATGGACGGTGCACCGATGTACGATCTGGATCTCAAAGGCCCGATCGGTCTTGTGATCGGAAGCGAAGGAGAGGGCGTCTCCAGGCTGGTGAAAGACAATTGTGACCTGACTGCCTCCATACCGATGAAAGGTAATATCGACTCTTTGAACGCTTCGGTAGCGGCAGGCGTTTTGGCATTTGAAATTCTGCACCAAAGAGGCGTATAGGCAGGCGTGCCGTACCGTGCAGGTATCGTAAAAACGGGAGGATGGGAATGGCGGATTTGAATGTTACAGGCTGTTCGGATGAGGAATTGATTGCTGCGCTTCGGGGGCAGGAGGAGAAAGCGGATATCCAAGGGGATACCTCTATGCCATACGGCAATAAAGCGGATATCCAAGGGGATACCTCTATGCCATACGGCAAAAAAGATGAAATCCAAGAGTATATTTTGGGGAAGTATAAGCCGTTGGTGAGGAAACGTGCAAATGCTCTGTATTTGATCGGAGGGGATACGGACGATCTGATTCAGGAGGGAATGATCGGATTGTTTAAGGCGATTCGGGACTTTAACCCGGATAAGGACAGTTCTTTTTCCCATTTTGCAAGAATTTGTGTGGAGCGGCAGATGTATACGGCAATCGAGGCTTCCAGAAGAATGAAGCACGCGCCGTTAAATTCTTATATTTCCCTGTATGACGATTCCGACGAAGAGGGGATGGCGCTTGCGGATGTTTTAAAGGGGGAAGAAGATGAAAATCCGGAAAATCTGCTGATCGACCGGGAAAGCGTCAGGCAGAGGCTGAACGCGCTGTCTGAAAAGTTAAGTAAGATGGAAAAGCAGGTCTTTGATTACATGTTAAAGGGGCTGAATTACCGGCAGATCGCGGAAAAAATGGGAAAGTCCCCCAAAGCCATCGATAATGCGATTCAGAGGATGAAAGGGAAAGCGGAAGGATAACGGATGAATGCTGCAGGGGATTTCTGTTTCACATTCGCTTCCGTAAAAAATGCTTCTGTAAAAAATAAATTTAGATATTGACAGGAAAGACGAGCTATAGTAAGATAACATATGTTGAGTCGTTGACAAAACGCTGGCATGGCTCAGTCGGTAGAGCGTCGCATTGGTAGTGCGGAGGTCACGGGTTCGATTCCCGTTGCCAGCTTTTAAATGGAATGGGAAAGGCTTTTCGAAGTAATTGCTTCGGGAAGCCTTTTCCTGATTTTTATGCGGTTGCAAATATCCGTTCAACGGCAGCGCAATTGTGATCGTATAGCAGTCTGCTGTGTACTTTGTTTCTGCCAAATTTCTTTATAGAACCATTTGTTAAGCCAGAGGCTGAACCGCCAATATAGCCATAGTTCTTTTGGATTGCTGCTATTCCGAAAATGGGGTATATTGTTTTGGAAAGAGAAATTTGCCAGGCACAAATAGACAAAAAGGAGAAGCAGAAATGAATACCTATCAAGTAATAGACGAAAAAAACTGGGAGAGAACCATGCATTGTATGGTTTTCAGGGAAAGCGTGGAGCCGGCGTTTTGTGTATGCGGTGTGTAAATGCGCAAACGAAGTGGAAGCATTCCGGTATCGTTTTTTGAACGGTAGAGTAGTCCTTTTCGACCATATTGATACCGCATTTACCTATCTGAATCAGGAAACGGAATTATTTAAAGTGGTAAATGTGCCGCTTTTGGGCAGCATCCAGGAATATGTGGAAACAGCGGAAAAACTGCCAGGGAACAGAAGGAATATTTTACCGGTCCCCTGGGAAATGACATATTTCAGTGTTCGCCTATGCCCTGGATCACCTATACGCATATTTCACATACCAATTCCGGGAAAAAGGATAATGCGACGCCGCTGTTCGACTGGGGAAAATATTATGAGAAGGACGGCAGAATTGTCATGCCCATATCTGTTCAGGCGCATCATTCTTTTGTGGATGGCATACATATGGGACAGTTTGCCGATATGCTCCAGAAGTATCTGGAAGTGTTTTAGGAGCGGAAGCAGGATGAACAAAGAAGTTGAGGTAAGAAAGGAGTTATCGTTATAAAAGTTCATATATTGCAATCCTGCAATTTTGCAGAAAAGCTTCTTGACATATCTCATGAAAAGGCGGTAAAATTAAAATGTAAAAATTAATTTCATTTTCAAATCTCATGAAGGGTCGCAAAAAGTACACATAATGAGATTTGCAGAAAACTGAAAATATATGAATACCGCATAAACTGACAGATATTTGCAATCTGTCTTTCTTGGCTGTTTTACAGGCTTTTACCTGTAAAACAGCTTTTTTTGTGAAAATAAATGCGCTGTTTTATATCAATTCTCTCACGTCTCAAAATGTGTACTTTTTGCGACAAGAATGTGGGGAAAACTTAAAGGAGGTAAGGTGTTAATGAAACAGAACAAAGTAAAGCAATTTTGTAAACGCGGTTTTAGTATAGGGCTTTCTCTGGCTTTGGCAACGACGATGCTTCCGCCTGCCAGTGTAAAAGCAGCAGATGAAATTATGCCGCTTGAAGCAACAACGCTTGCAGCAGGAAGTGTTTTAGCAACTGAAACAACGTTAACAAAAAATCAGCCGTTTACATCCAGAACCGGAAGCAGAAATTTCAGTACGCCGGCATTTACGATTCGGCAGGTAGTAGAGGGGGAAAAGATCGTAAATGGTGAGTCTGTCGCGGTGCGTCCGGGAGATGAGAACGCAGGCGTTGCGGGTGCACAGAAAAGCGATTTACTGATCGCTTCCGCTGAGGCAAAGTACGATTCACTTGGAGATGGCGGCGGACAGGACCTTATTGTTTCCGTATCCAGCGACCAGGGCAAGAATTGGAAATACAGTTATCCGTTCTATTTTCCGGACAGCGTTGGCAGTGGGGTAGAAGGCGCCACTACCGTCAGCAATCCCGTTATTGTAGATAAGGAAATACTGAATTCAAATGCGAAAGAGCCGGGGTTTGTCATGGGCGGCACAATTTATGTGTTTGCAAATGTGTATCCGGGCGGCGTGGCTGTTACGTCAGACGACCGGTTTGAAGCTCCAAAAGCCGGATCCGGTTATGTTACGGTTAATGATCAAAAGCGTTTGGCATTGACAACCAAAGATTCGGGAAAAGACGCTTCAAATCCGTCTACGGCAGAGGAAGGGTCGAAATATGAATATTACGTAGGCGACTTTCAGGAAGGCCGTGCAAGTGTTATGAGTATGACGGATAACAGTGCGACCGATTATCAGGTAGACCAATGGTATAATTTGTACAAGAAAAATTCCAGCAACGGTTACGATGCTCTTCTGCAGGACCAGCTGGGTACGGCAGATGGCGAGACCGCAAAAAAAGTACAGCAGAATGTATTTTATGCGGACTCAGATCTTCATGTGTATAAAACGGGATATGTAATGTGCGTTACTTCGGAAGATAACGGTCTTACATGGAGTGTGCCCGAGATCTTGAACCCAAGCCTGTATGAGACGGAAGATACCGTGATTACATTATCTGCAGGAAAAGGATTAAAGACCAGTGCCGACAGGATTGTCATTCCGGCTACCATTGAAAAAGCAGATGCGGACGCTTCGGCGAGTATGCTCTGGAAATGTACGACGGACGAAACACATGGCTGGCATCATGCAGATGTTCCCGCAATTGCGGCAGAAGAAAACAATACGGAACCAACCTGGACAAAGGGCGGGGAAATCGTGGAGCTCAGCCGCGGACAGCTGCGTATGTTTATACGGACCGGACGGGGACTGATTTATTATGCAGATGCCGGAAGAGGCTTGGATTCCGGAGAGACGGAACCGGCAAGTGACGTAGAAAACGTTGGGGCAGGTTCGGATATGTTTACGTTTAAGGCGCCGGTTGCTACAGGAACTTCCGTAACGCCGGATGCAAAAGTAGCGGCCATTGAATATACCAAACCGGTAGATGCAAAAGAACGTATTATTATGACGGCGCAGCCGACTGGTTCCGGACATACAAACGGCAGGCTGACCGTATTCGGAAAAGACAATGCTGCAGACCTGGCAAATCCGACCATTACGCGTTTGTTTGATACTTCTCTGTACAACGGAAACTTTGCTGCGGCTTCTATGGACGAGATGTATTACGGCAGTAATATTGCACTTCTTTGGGAAAACGGAAGAGGAGACGTACAGTTCGAAAGCTATAATACGCTGGATATCATGGGTACGGATCACTATGTGGCAGGCCTTGAAGTGGACGTAACGCTGAATCCGAACGGCGCTGCCTATACCAGAAGCGGTTACCGGGTAGCAGGCGTGGATAACCTGGAACCTGCAGACAGAGTAATCGAACCGCAGGATGCGGAGCTTTACAGCGTTACGTTTGACAGAGGAATTGAAAGTGAAGTTACGGTAAAGATTCCGTCATTATATTCCATTAAAAAAACCGGTGCGACAAACGGAACCCTGGGAGGCGTTTATCAGGCGGATTCAGATGCAGGCGTCAGCATTGAAAATGCAGAATTTACATTCCGGCGTCCCTCCAATGCAGAAAATCAAGATCAGTTCTATCAGATTTACAGCGAAGGAATGCAGCGCTATTTAACAAATGTGGATAATGTCAATGTTTTGTTCACAACAACACCGCGAAACAGCATCTATGTTGCGTACAGCGAGGACCACAAGGGTTTTGTGGTTGACAATCGAAGCAGGCTGAATGGGGAGCAGGACCACAGATATTTGCTGTTTGATCTGCAGGGATATACATTTAATACATCGAGTACAATCAGTGCATCAGATGCCAGATATAAGGCGGGAATGCAGGTACTGAAAAAAGTGACGAAAGCAGAAGCAGACGAGGCGCAGGCAGCTGGAAAAACGGTATATGACTTGACAGAGGGCGCTGAAGACGACTACAAATATGTTGCATTGGGCGCTGATGATACGATTGACGTTTCCAGAAAATACCTGATTGCATATAAGGTTGCTGAAAATTCAGACGATAGTACATTTGGAAATGGCGGACTTGTTATTCTTTATCCGCATAATACAACCGCAAATCATGCCAAGCTGGTATATGGAACAAAAGATGCTGTTCTGGAAGCAAGAAAGACACTTACAATTACGCCGAAGGCAAAAAAAGGAACAGAAGACCTGAAAGTCAATAATATTACCTATCATATTACGGTTGAAAATCCGACAATCAGCGTACCGAAAAACGGAAGCGCATTTATTGATGGTGTAACCGCAGATCAGGTTGTACTTGGGGAAACAGGCGAAGCGCTTGTGACTGTAAAGAATGCGACGGAGACAAGAAAGGCATTGTTTGATTGTGTATCGGAAAATCCGACGCCTATGACGCTGGATGGATATGCCACAACGCCGAACTGGGATGCAAATGTAAAAAATGCTGAGTTTGTTATCACAGAAGCAGGAACGGACGGGGGAGATAAAATCTATACGATTTTCAGTGAACTGGAAGGAAATTATCTCGAAAACCAGATTGATGCAAACCAGATCTTTACAAAAACAAGAGCAACACATAAAATAACGCCTGTCGGAGAAGGCGACGAAATTTCGTTTGAAATTATGCGTGCGGGAAATACAGGGTCAAATCCGAAAAACGGAAGATATTTATATTTCTATTATAAGAGAATGGGATTTGATGCGGTCAGCCAAAAAGACGGAACCGATTCATGGTCAGGGAAACCGTTTTCGGATCCTGCTGCAGGGGATTTTGGATATGAACTGCTTGAAAAACGTACAGATAATCTGGAATCCGATGACGATCCAATCCCTGGCTATAAGCGTGCAACAGAAATTGTTTCCAAACGCAGCTACCTGATCACAGAGTATTTTACGGATCCGCAAAGTAAAGAAGAAGTTATCCTTGTTATGTATCCGAGAAGCGGTATTAAAAATCAGTCCAAAATGTATGCGAACACGGAAGTTTCCGGTGTGGAAATCAGTGCAAAAGCGGATATCGATGCGGAAGCAACGGCAGATATTACCATAAACGGAACCGTACATACGATTGTCATTGATACGGAGTGTGACCATGATTGTACCTGGATGGAAATTGTAAAAGAAGCGACCTGTACGGAAGCAGGAATCCGCGGACAGCAGGTTTGTTCCGTATGCCGGGAAGAAATGACGCCGGGAACCGTGGTAGAAGCGCTCGGACATGATTTTGATGATCCGGATTGTAAAGTTGAAGCAGATCCCGATCACATGCCGTCTTATGAGGGCACCGGTACAGACGGACAGAAAATCATCACATGTATCCGTTGTGACGTGACAAAAACAGAAACATATCCGGCGTTGGATTATGCAAAAGACGTTCTGGCAAAAAATGCTGCAGATGCGGAAGCGGAAATAGACGAAACGCTTTATACAGAAGGAAGCTACGCAATTTTCAATACGGCATTAACAGCAGCGAAAGCGCCGGCACAGGATGCAGACCTGGCGGCTATCGTTGCGTTGATGAATAACCTTCAGTCGGCAAAAGACGGTTTGGTGACAAAAGCGCTGCAGGCAAAGCGGGATGCATTAAAAGAAGCCATCCAAAGCGCAATTGCAGACGCGGCAGATGAAACTTATACGGAATCTACAAGAACAGCGCTTGCGGAGGCAGTGGCAGACTACAAAGATCTTACGGAGGAACAGCTAATTTCTGCAATAGAGGAAATGGAAGAAGATCAGTTAACAACGTTAACGAATACGCTCAACGATATTGAGAGAGTGACCGTAGCGGATGAAAAACGTGAGATCGCAAAGCAGGAACTGGAAACCTTAGTAAACAGCGCCGACATAAAAACTCTGATCGACGGTAAGAATGCAGATAAGAAATATACGGCAGAGACATGGGCTGCATTTGAAAAAGCATATAAAGATGCGTTGGATGAAATGGCAACAGCAGATGAAGCAAGACTGAAAGAATTAAAATCAGCGCTTTCTACAGCAAAGGCAAATCTGAAAACGGTTACCGGCGGCGATCCAGGAACTCCGGGAACAGAAGTAAAAGACGGACAGAGCTTTACAATTGCGAGCGGCACCTACCAGGTGGTAAGCGCAAAAGATAAAACCGTGATTATTACAAAAGGCAAAGATGCAAAGACCGTGAAAGTAGGACCGACAGTAGTCATCAATAAAGAGACTTATAAAGTGGTCGGCATCGGCAAAAAAGCATTCAGCGGATTGAAGAGTGCGTCAAAAGTCGTAATTAATGCAAATATAAAAACGATCGGCGATCAGGCATTTGAAAAATCCAAGAAATTAAAGAATGTTACCATCGGAAAAGACGTGAATAAGATCGGCAAAAAAGCATTCGCGAACTGTTCGAAACTCAATAAAGTAATCATAAAAGGCAAAGCGCTGAAGAATAAAGGCATCGGCAAACAGGCCTTTAGCAAAACGGCGAAGAAAGCAACGGTTAAATGGCCGAAAGGATTAAAGTCGAAAGATAAGAACAAGTTAAAGAAGGCAATCAAAAAAGCAGGTCTGAAAGTAAAATAAGAGACAACAAGGAATGAGGGTATCGCAAACATCCAATTGGATGATTGAGCGATACCCTCGCTCTATATGTACAAAAGAAGCGGCTCTTTTACAAATTCCACAGATGATATGGGATATCTTTTGCAACGATAGGAATTCCAGCCTGACCTATTATGAAAATTGAATGATATTTTTCCTATAAAATTAATATTGTTCCGAAATGAAGGTATAATGTTTTGAAAATTAAGGTGTGCTTTTTATGTATATGACGGTAAAACAGGCTCCAGAGAGATGGTCGATTTCCCGCCGTATGAAAGCATACACGCCATACCCGGCAACAAGGGCGGCAATCCCACGAAGCATCCACCTTCCGGCAGAAGGAAGTTCTTTTATAATCCGCCTTGCCATCCCCATCATCATTCTCCAATGAAAGCCAAGATGAAGTGACATCAGTACAAAACCACAATAGACGGAAACCATGTGAATCTCTCTGGCCAAAGCCCGCCCATCTTTAATTGGCAGAAATAATAAAGCATGTTTGGAAAGAATCACTCCGCTATACATGGAGCCGGCTATTGTAAGAAGGATTCCAATAACAAGAACAGTCTGCCAGATGCATAGTGGTGTATACTTCCCTTTCAAAACACTCTGGCTCCATTTCCGGTTTAAAATATGGTGAGTGATGAAAAGAGCAAATATCCCGACTCCAAGCCATTCATGTGCTGCTTCACCAATCAATTTATAAGTCATAAGAAGCAGCAACATGACCGTCATTCCAATATCTACTACTATTTTCAAAATTATTTGTTGTTTCATGCTGTCTGCCTCCTATGGTAATTTACTGAATGAACCCTTTTTTTGTTAGCCATTCGATAATATCAGATTCCGAATCCTGAACCACATTTCGTGAAATGGAAAGGCCGTCTGTAACCACATCTGCGTCAGGCTCCATGTCTTTGATCGTGCTGATCGCGTCAGAAAACCCGCTCCCGCCGGATGTGACAAAAGGAACCAATGTTTTTCCTGCCAGATCGTACTGGTCAAGAAAACTGTACATAATCATCGGCATATCATAATACCAGTTAGGGAATCCAAAAAATATGGTATCATATTGCCCTATATTCTCCACAGTCCCTGCAATTTCAGGCCGGAAATTCTCTGACTGCTCTTTCTACGCAATATCCTCAAGCTCGGAATGATCCAGCGGATATGGTGTAACCGGCTCAATCCGGAAAATATCCGCCCCCGTATTTTCTGCAATGATATATGCGACATACTGGGTATTTCCCAAAACCTCACCATCAATCACAACGGTGCTGAGTTCTTCCTCCTTCGACATATTCTCAGGCTCCGTAGTTTCCGGCATGGAAAAATATACAACCAGATTTTTTGCTGTAGAATTAAAACTCATATGTTCAGAATCCTCCGTTTCGTTTAAAAGTGTCGTTTCTGTATTTTCCTCTGCTTGCTGCTTACCTGATCCGGCAGCAGGATTATTGCCGGAGGGAGAAGTCCCACAACCACTGAGCATAACGGCCGCAAGCAGCAAAGATAAACATAAAACAAATATTTTTTTCACTATCATTCCTCCTTTTTCAGATTCCGGGGCTTGCCCGGATAAGCGGTAGAATAGAAGCGGTCAAGAGCACATTTTAACTGCCCTAAAACACTGTGATAATAAATCGGCGAGACAATGACAAGCATATCCGCCTCCCCCAGCAGGGAATAGACTTCCTGCATACGGCATCCCGCTGCCGCATTATAACGCTTTGGCAGGCTAAGGCGTTTATAAGCTGCTCTTAAAAATCTCCATTATTTCATACTTATCCGGCACCTTATAGCCGCCATCCATGATCAGTGTGCTTTCAACAATTTCCGGAAGCATCTCCTCTGTTACCCCAAGCTCTTTCAGATGCATCGTAAGACCCAGTTCATTCATATAAACTTCCATTTTTTTCAGGCCTTCCGCTGCAATCTGTTCATCACTTTTTCCTTCCGGATCTACATCCCATACGTTCATGGCAAATCTCTTGAACTTTGCCAGCCCAAACGGGCAGATAAAGCGGTAATAGGCCATGGATACCGCTGCAAGGGTCATGCCATGGGTTGCATCCGTATGTGCCGCAACCGCCTGCCCAAGCATATGCACCATCCAGTCTGTAGATTTTCCTTTTGCCACCAGGGTATTTAACGCCCATGTCGTAATCCACATGATGTTGCTCCTTGCCTCGTAATCCGTAGGATTCTTCACAGCGATCCTGCTGGAATGAACCAAAGATCGCAGCAAGCCTTCCATCAGATAATCAGAAGTATTGTCGTCCTTCCCGGAGAAATACTGCTCCGTAATATGATTCATGATGTCATAGATTCCCGCAACCATCTGATACTGGGGCAGCGTGTAGGTATATACCGGGTTTAAGATGGAAAATTTCGGATATACCCTCTCATCAAATACATGGCCAATCTTCAATTTCTGCTCATGGTTCGTGATAACTGCGCCGCCGTTCATTTCAGAGCCCGTACCAACCATTGTCAGGACACATCCCACCGGAATGATCTCATTGTCCACATCTTTCATTTGAAGATAATATTTTTCCCATGGATCTTCCGTGCAGTATGCAGATACGGAAACCGCTTTTGCATAGTCGCAGACAGAACCACCCCCAATCGCAAGGATCAGGTCTGCCTTACCCTCTCTGGCAATCTTACAGCCTTCCTGCAGTTTCTGTACCGTTGGATTTGGCATGACGCCTGCATCTTCCAACACATTTTTTCCATTTGCTTTCAAAATCTCCATGACTTTATCATAGATACCATTCTTTTTGATCGACCCGCCGCCATACACAAGCTGTACATTCTGTCCATACTTAGGCAGTTCTTCATTCAGGCCGGCAAGGGAATCCACGCCAAAATAAAGCTTCGTCGGGTTACAATATATAAAATTTCCTAACATCGTCTTCCTCCTCGTATTTTAAGCTTAGAAATGTCATCTCATATTTTCCGAAAAGAACTGCTCCAGCTTATCAAACGGAATCGCATCCTTTCCACCGCCGTCATACAGATCCGTATGGACTGCATCCGGGATGATCAGCAGTTCCTTATTGCCTGCATAAGGGTTATCCTTCACCATTGCGGCATAAGCGTCGCGGCTGAAATAACAGGAATGCGCCTTCTCCCCGTGCATAAGAAGGGCTGCGCTGCGAATCTCATTGCTGTACTGCAGGATGGGCTGGTTCATAAAGGACATGCAGCCGATTACATTCCAGCCGCCGTTTGAGTTCAGGGAACGTTTATGATAACCTCGGTCCGTTTTATAGTAATCATGATAATCTGCCACGAAGAAAGGCGCATCCTCCGGAAGCGGATCGACAACCCCGCCGCCCGGCGCATAGCTGCCGTTTTTATAATCCACAATCCTCTGGGCGTTCATGACCTCTTTCTTTGCATATCGCGCATCCGCAGAGTTCTCTGCATCAAAGTACCCGTTGGCATTGACGCGTGCCATATCATACATGGTAGACGCAGCCGTCGCCTTAATGCGGGTATCCAGCGCCGCCGCATTGAGCGCCAGACCGCCCCAGCCACAGATTCCGATAATTCCGATACGTTCAGGGTCAACATTCTCCCGTACGGAAAGGAAATCCACAGCCGCCTGAAAATCCTCTGTATTGATGTCCGGTGAAGCCATGTATCTGGGTGTGCCGCCGCTTTCACCAGTAAAGGAAGGATCAAATGCCATAGTGAGGAAACCACGCTCCGCCATCGTCTGTGCATACAGTCCGGATGCCTGCTCCTTTACCGCTCCAAACGGCCCGCATACCGCAATCGCAGCCAGTTTCCCTTCCACTCCTTTCGGCTCATAAAGATCTGCCGCCAGTGTGATCCCGTAACGGTTAGGGAATGTCACTTTGCGATGGTTCACCTTTTCACTTTTCGGGAAAGTTTTATCCCATTCCTTTGTGAATTCCAGTTTTATAGTATTTTCCATTTTATCATGCCTCTCTTTCTTTTTTGTAGTTTTTTAATTATTGCTTTTCCTTTTCCATCTGCCATACTAAAAAATCAAGACAGTCAACCCTTTCCTGACTTTCATGCAGGCTGTCCATCAGACCGCAACGGTGTTTCCGCAGTGTTTTAATCGCATCCTGAACCTGACCGTTACCATACAGTCTGCAAACCTTCTCAATGGTCTGGGCGCTGCAGCCTGCATCCTTTAGATTCTGAACCAAATCATCCGTATGACCGCCCCCCTTCCTGCTATGTCTGTATTATATCTCCTTGACTTTTATTTTGCTAATGGCTATAATTTATATCATGATATAAGTTTTTGGAATATCATAGGAGGGCAATATGGAGTTGCGAACTATGAGATATTTTCTTGCCGTGGCAAGGGAAGAAAATATAACCCGCGCGGCAGAACTGCTTCACGTCACCCAGCCTACTCTCTCCAAGCAGTTAAAAGCACTTGAAGACGAGCTCGGAAAAAAACTGTTTATGCGGCACAGTTTTAGCATACAGCTTACGGAAGAAGGGATTTTACTGCGGAAACGGGCGGAAGACTTGATAAAAATGGCTGACAAAATCACAACTGAATTTCTTGCTTTAGATGATGTCTTGGGCGGCGATGTTTACTTCGGCTTGGCGGAATCTTACCAGATCAGACGCCTCGCCGCCACAATCAGAAGATTCAAAGAGTCTTACCCTGATCTACATTATCATATTACCAGCGGCGACACGGAACAGGTTACGGAAAAACTGGATAAAGGTATCATTGACTTTGCCGTACTGGCGCAGGAACCCAATACTGCAAAATATCATTATTTAACCTTTCCCCATGCTGATCTATGGGGTGTTGTCATGCCAAAGGACTGTCCTTTGGCAGAAAAAGATTCCATCTGCGTGGATGACTTATTTGGACTTCCTCTTTTTTGTTCCGAACAGGGATGGAGTAATGATATTTCCAAATGGTGCGGCAATAACATGGATAAATTACACCTTGAAGGGTCGTTTCGTCTATCATATAACGGATCGCTTTTTGTGAAAGAGGGGCTGGGTTATCTTTTAACTTTTGAGCATTTAATTGATACAAGCCCCGATAGTGGGCTTACTTTCCGCCCTCTTACTCCTAAACTTGAAACAAAAATGTATCTAATATGGAAAAAATATCAAGTTTATACTCCTATTGCTGAACGATTGCTGGAAATGTTGAAAGCCGAGCTTTCGGAGCAGAATTTGCTATAAATTCATCGGCTTTGTCGTTGAATTACATATCACATCCACAAAGCGTCGGACAGCATTGCCACCGAGGAATTGTACGGTGTGTGGCGTTGAATATGTCGCTGGCTCTGTCATATCAAAGTATTGCCCAAAATGCAGGGAGAAAATAAGGAAAACACAACAAACAGAAACTAAAGTGTATATCACAGACGGAATATGTGATTCAGGATCCGAAAACGGAAAATGGTGTTCGCTATGTTCCTATGGCAGAAGAAGCAGCAACTTGTTTTCATAGAATTGTTGCGAATCGGGAAACGCCGAAAGTTGAACCCATGGTAGATGGTTATATCTGTTTTTTGTGTCTGGATAAAAATGATATGCCAAAGGTTGCTCTTTATTGCTTTTGTTCTAATTGATATTCCGGAAATAAGATATTCTCTTGAAAGAAGGGAGATGCGAAAAAACCACAGGATGGACGTTTTAAAGCGACAGAAAGTTTACTGGCAGCCATAGACAGGAAGAAAAGAGAACTGGATACCAGACGCCCGTTGACTGAGGGTGAGCTGGAACGCTTGACTGAGGAATTCATTATTGAGTATACTTATAATTCAAATGCAATTGAGGGAAGCACTCTAACCCTTCGTGAGACGGATATGGTTTTGCGTGGCCTGACGATTGATAGGAAGCCGTTAAAGGACCATATAGAGGCGGTCGGACATAAAGAAGCGTTTGATTGTGTGCGGAATTTGGTAAAAAAGCGGATATCATATTACAATGCATTCGACGAATACCATGTAAAGCATAATCTTGCTGCGATGGAAAAACTGCTTTCGGGTTATGTGAATGCAAGGCTGGACAACTATTTGGAAATGTTAGATAACAAAATAGAAGAACGCCTGAAAGCTGCATTCGTGTATATTGCTCAAAGGCATGGAATGGGGAAAGCAGTAATATTTTGATAATAACCCATGCCTTTGCGATCAAGACAATAATCCATTTATTTGCGCCAGAGCAGTTAGGCAAAGTGGGGAAGGTAAAAAACGCATCAGTTTCCCGGCTTGTATTTGAAAACGGGGTTTTCT
>OFFF01000164.1_pt1 | contig 52744 bp, 40 predicted proteins | sample 1521301 | NCBI WGS metagenome assembly OFFF01 (sample SAMEA3504101, study PRJEB24116) | mouse gut metagenome | biome: mouse gut; feature: mouse-associated habitat; material: faeces | place: Denmark | collected 2011
ACAATAAAAATTGCCATAAACTTGCAGCAGTTATTTGTAGACAATTCCTTACGATGGCGCTTGTAGTGAAATTTGCCTGCCTTGCGTTAGGGGCTGTGGGCATTGCGAATATGTATCTGGCGATTTTCGCGGATGTAGGCGTTATGATTCTTGCTGTGCTGAATGCAATCCGTTGTCTGTTTGTGAAAAAACTGTAAGGAAGGCTGAATGCGGCGGTTTCTGCGGAGGAAAGTTTGCTGGCATTATCAGGCAGAATAGTTGCATGAAGCTTGACAAATGCCTGTCAAGCTGTTGCAGGGATTGTCCTTTGAGGTTTCGGCAGTAGGTAAAAAATTCGCTTCACGTAGGAAGTATGCCGGTTCAGGCGGTATTGCCATAAGCTGACGAAGAAGACGGAAAGAGACACAGGGCGCTGAAGCAGAATGTGAAAAAGCAATAAATGATAATAAATCAGCAAGTCATGGGAAGTTTTCCGCGAATAGAAATGTTATTATATAAGAGAGATAATTTCACAAGGCGCAATAGACGCCGGCCGGAAATTAGCACGGAAGTTTCAGCAGGTCTATCCGGCATGCGGACAGTTTTTTGACATGACGTAAAAAAGTCTGTCTCTAAGAAATGGCGATAACTAATTTAAAACAGCGTCTGCCCATGCCTTGGAGCTGTGCGGAGCAGACGCGGAACTGGAAGAGGAGGATTGGACAATGAGTAGTTGTGTGGACAAAGATTTGCTGCCGCAGGTAAAAATCGGCATCGTAGCGGTGAGCCGGGACTGCTTTCCCGAGAGCCTGTCCGTGAACAGGAGGAAAGCACTGATGGAGGCCTACACCGCGAAGTATGGCGCAGACGCCGTCTATGAGTGCCCTGTGTGCATTGTGGAGAGCGAAATCCATATGGTACAGGCTCTGGAGGACATCAGGGCAAAGGGCTGCAATGCCCTCTGCGTGTATCTGGGGAATTTCGGCCCGGAGATATCAGAGACCCTTCTGGCCAGGCATTTTGACGGTCCGGCCATGTTCATCGCGGCGGCGGAAGAGAGCCAGGACAATCTGGTGGGCGGCCGGGGGGATGCCTACTGCGGGATGCTGAATGCCAGCTATAATCTGAAGCTGCGCAATGTGAAAGCCTATATTCCGGAGAATCCTGTGGGGACCGCGGCGGAGTGCGCGGACAGGATCCACGAGTTCCTTCCCATCGCAAGGGCGATCATCGGGTTAAGGGGATTGAAGATCATTTCCTTCGGCCCCAGGCCGCTGAACTTCCTTGCCTGTAATGCGCCCATCAAGCAGCTTTACAATCTGGGCGTGGAGATTGAGGAGAACTCGGAGCTTGACCTGTTCGAAGCTTTCAAGAAGCATGAAGGGGATGAACGGATTCCCGGGAAGGTCAGGGAAATGGAAGAGGAGCTTGGGGCAGGCAATCAGAAGCCTGAAATTCTGCCCAAACTGGCCCAGTATGAGCTGACCCTCCTTGACTGGGTGGAAGCGCATAAAGGGTATCGGAAATATGTGGCCATTGCCGGAAAATGCTGGCCCGCGTTCCAGACCCAGTTCGGCTTCGTGCCCTGCTATGTGAACAGCCGTCTCACCGGCATGGGCATCCCTGTGTCCTGTGAGGTCGATATTTACGGATGCTTGAGCGAGTTCATTGGCGCCTGCGTCAGCGAAGACGCGGTGACCTTGCTGGACATCAACAATACGGTGCCTGATGATATGTATGAAGAGGCCATTCAGGGGAAATACAGCTATACCCATGACGACACCTTCATGGGCTTCCACTGCGGCAACACCAGTTCCAGGAAACTCGCTTCCTGCAGCATGAAGTACCAGATGATCATGGCGCGGACGCTGCCGGAGGAGGTGACCCAGGGCACCCTGGAAGGGGACATCGTCCCTGGAGAGATCACTTTCTATCGCCTTCAGTCTACCGCGGACTGCAGGCTGCGGGCCTATATCGCCCAGGGAGAGATTCTTCCCGTTGCGACCAAATCTTTTGGCGGCATCGGCGTATTTGCCATTCCGGAGATGGGAAGGTTTTATCGCCATGTGCTGATCGAGAAGAACTATCCCCACCACGGCGCGGTGGCGTTCGGACATTTCGGGAAGGCCCTTTTCGAAGTGTTCAAGTACATCGGCGTCCCAGTGGAGGACTTGAATTTCAACCAGCCCAGGGGGATGATGTACCCTACGGAAAATCCTTTTGGGTAAGGCGGATTCGCAGCGATAAAGACGGAGGAAAAGATGGGTAATTCAGAGGGACCGAGAGCGCCCAGAGACCCTGCGGCAAAGCGGAGGGGCTTCTATATTATGCGTGGGAAGCAGATAGCCGGTTCCCCGCAGCCAGACGGAAGGGGCATTCAGTATATTTACCTGGATGGAGAAAGGCTTGTAAGCTTTGCCCGGATTGCGGGAAACATCACGGAGGAAGGAATCCTGGGGCTTCTGCGCAGGGCGGAGGGATTCCGCAGGCTGGTGCACGGCATCGGCGTGACGATAGAGATGACGGAAGGGGAGAGCGGGACGGCAGAGTTTGTCTTTCAGATGTACGGAAGGAAAGAGGACGGCGCCTCCGGAACCGAAATAAAAGAGGACATACCTGCGGACGGTATGGAAAGGGTTCTGGAGCTGGACAAGTATGAATGGTCTGAGGCGGACGATGTGCCCGGACAGATGCGTTTTGTGCTTCCCCAGGCCGGAAGCCTGGCGCTTGCGTCTGTGAAGCTTTATCTTCGGGACGGCTATAGTGTACCGGAGGAAGCCGAGGAGGAGACCGTCGATCTGGGAACGGCAGCTTACCGTGAAATGCTGGAGAGATCCCTGATGCAGACGGGAAATCCCGCAAGGCTCCAGAAAGCCATTGGCAGGGCCAGGCAGGGCGAAGACGTGACGGTAGCCTTTATCGGCGGCTCCATCACCCAGGGGGCGGGGGCGGTTCCCATCCACACGGAATGTTATGCCTATAAAACATTTGAAAACTTCTGCAGCCTTGCGGGGAGAGGGACAGAAGAGAACATTCATTATGTGAAAGCCGGAGTGGGCGGAACCCCGTCCGAACTGGGGATGCTGCGCTATGAGAGGGATGTGCTCCGGGACGGCACCGTGGAACCGGATGTGGCAGTGGTGGAATTCGCGGTCAACGACGGAGGGGACGAGACCGGCGGGGAATGCTATGATTCATTGGTCAGGAAGATTCTGTCGGCCCCGAACGCTCCGGCTGTGATTCTCCTGTTCGCCGTGTTTGCCGATGACTGGAATCTGCAGGAGAGATTGAGGCCGGTGGGCGAAGCGTACGACCTGCCGATGGTAAGTATACGGGATGCCGTTGTAGAGCAATTCGGCAAAAAGGCCGGGACAGGAAAGGTGTTCAGCAAAGCCGCATTTTTTTATGACTGTTATCACCCCTCCAATCTGGGGCACCGGGTGATGGCGGACTGCGTTGCGCATCTGCTTCGAACTGTGGATGCAATGCCGACGGCAGAGGATTGCCTGCGGTTGGAGGAGAGAAAGCCGCCTTTGGGAGGAGAGTTTGAAGCTGTAAAGTTGTTTGACAGAAACTCCGGGGAAGGGGATATTCAGGTGGACTGCGGAAGCTTTTTCCACAGGGATGAGGAACTGCAGGCGGTGGAGATTGACAGGGATCTGATTCCCACGAAAGAATTTCCCTATAACTGGATGCACAGGGCGGGGGAAAAAGCGTTTTCCATGGATATCACCTGCAGCGCGCTGTTCCTGATCTATAAAGATTCCGGCAGCAGTGATGTGGGACGTGCAGAGGTTCTGGTGGACGGGGAAAAGGTGCTTACGGCAGACCCCCATATAAACGGATGGATCCACTGCAATGCGGCAATCTGTTTCCGGGGCAGGGAGCGCGGAAGACACCATGTAGAGATACGCATGGTTCCGGGGGAGGAAGAGAAGGAATTTACGATTTTGGGATTTGGATATGTCAGATAGTGAGAAACAGGGCGACAGGGAATTATGGTTAGGAACTGCCGGAAAATAACGGATGCGACTTGTTTGCAAGAAAGCCCGGTTACAGGGAAAACGGCTATAAACTCGCATCAGTTATTTGCGGACGATTCCTTATGCAGGGAGGTAAGACGGGAATGGCGTATTTGTTATGTTATACGAGGCAGCCAGTCAATGAGCAGATATACGACCCTAAGTTGGCATATAGCGTGCATCTTGCAGTCAGCGAAGATGGTGCGCAGTATTGTCCGCTGAATCATAACAGCGGCGTGCTGTTCGCGAAAGCTACGGAGAACCAAGACGGTTCCTTGAACGCGAAGAGTCTGAAAAATCCATGGATATTCCCGCTTCCTGACGGAAGATACGGGATAGCTGCCATCCGCGTAGAGGGGGATGGAGAAGCGGACGAAGAAAGCAGGGGGAGCGTTCTGCTTTTTCAAACGGATAATCTGACGGAATATCGTGAACTTGGGCTGTTGGAGCTCGGAGCGGAGCATATAGAGCGGGTTGCCTGTACCTATCTGCCGGAGAAGGGCACGATACGGGTTATCTGGCAGGAACTGTCCGGCGGGTGTTATCTGTCGGAGATAAGGGACATGGAAGAGCGCAGGCTGCTTTCGAATCCGGTGTGCTGTGAGGACGCCTTTGGCTCTTGTATCGGAAATCTGCCCACAGAGCTCCGGATAGAGGGGGCTCTGCCGCAGAATGTCGTTGAGATCCCGGGAGAAACGGCAGACAGGCTGTGCAAAAGGCTGCTGACACCTGTGAATATCGGAATTACATTTCCGGAACAGGTGGAAGTATCCGGCCTGCATGAACTGGAACGGTATCGGGCAAAGGCCTGTTACAGCGATGGAAGCAGCGTGGAAAAACGGGTCGACTGGGATTTATCGAAAGTGGATTTTAAAAAAAAAGGGACCTACGCCATTACCGGGAAGGTGCATCAGGACCATTACGCGTTTCCTGTTGCTTACAATTGTGCAGACCCATGTGTCGGTAGATGGAATGGGAAATACTATTTTATTGCGACCAATGACGCAGACGGGAATCATACGCTGTATATCCGGGAAGCGGATACGATTCCGGAACTTGTGGATGCCAGGGAGCATCTGCTTTTGGACTCAGAGACCTATCCGGGAATAGGCGGATTGCTGTGGGCGCCGGAATTCCATGAGATAGAGGGCAGGCTCTATATTTTCCATGCGGCTACACCGGGAGAGTTTTTCTGTGAGGAAAGCCATGTCATGGAACTGAAAGAAGGGGGGAACCCCATATGCCGGGAGGACTGGTCGGCACCGAGGCGGGTGGTTCGAAGGGACGGCACGGATATCTGTGAAGCCGGGAAAGAGATTACTCTGGATATGACCTGTTTTGCGTGGCAGAAGGAATATTTTGCAGTGTGGTCTCAGCGGCAGTTCCTTCCGAAGGATTTGGGCGCCTGGCTGTATATCGCGAAGCTGAATCCGAAGGAACCCTGGAAATTAAGTACGGATCCGGTGGTTTTGTCAAAACCTGAATACGGATGGGCGAACAACCATACTTTTGTAGACGAAGGACCGTTTGCTCTGCCACGGGAGGACAGACTGTATCTGACGTTTTCCAGCGCTGCCGTAGACACGTCCTATGTGGTAGGGCTGCTTGCCATAGAAAAGGGAAAGGACCTGCTGGATGCGCGGAACTGGCGGAAAAAGAATTACCCGATTCTGACATCCCGAAGCGTGGAGGGAGAATATGGAACGGGGCACAACGCTTATGTGACAGACGAGGAGGGGACGGTATGGAATACGTATCATGCCAGGCCCGGTGTGGACGGCGCGCGCAGCAGCGGCATCAGAAGAGTGCATTTTAACGCGGAAGGAGAGCCTGTCCTGGATATGACAGAAGAGATGGATGTAAAAGAAGGATACAGGTATGTGAATACCAGGTTAGTTGTAAGTTCAAAAGCAGATTGAGCGGCAATGGGGCTGGGCTTGAAGGAGTCACAGCCCCATTCCGCTTTTCGCCCTGTATTCGGTGGGCGTGCAATGCTTTATCTGTTTGAACAGGCGGTTAAAGGTGGAGAGGCTGGCGTAGCCGGAACGCAGGGCTATCTCCGTTATGGAAAGGTCGGGGGCAGCCAACAGTTCCTCGGCAGCTTTTAAGCGCCTGTGGTTCAGGTACTCATTGAAGGTCAGGGAAGTATATTGCTTGAACAATCGGGAGAAATGGAATTTGCTGAATCCTGCCAGAGCGGCCACGTTCTCCAGATTCAGGTCTTCCGTATAATGGGTGTCGATGTAATTCAGTATATTGCTGAACTTTTTCGCGTACTCCCTTTGCTTGGGTATGCCGATATTGGAAAACAGATCGTGTTTCTGAAGGTAATTCTGCCCAAGTTTCACAAAGAGATTCAGCAGCAGCGAATATATCTTCAGCTCCGCAAATTCATTCTGGCGGAAATATTCATCTTTTATCTGCATCAGTGTATCATGAGTGGCATCGTATGCCTGGGGATAGGCATCCCGGGTTATGTAAAGAGGCTGCAGCAGCAAAGGCTGAAGACCGGAAAAGCTCTTCAGCTTTGTGATCATGGTCATATCAAAGAGGAAAATAAAGCGTTTCCCATTCTCCGGGGCTGTGAGCGAATGAATCTCGCTCATGGGGATCACGAGGATTTCATCGGGCTGGATGTGGTAAAAAGCATTGTTCACATCTGCGTCATAATAATTCTCCAGCGGCAGGATGATTTCCATGGCGGTATGCCAATGAGGGCCATAGCAATCATTCTGTTCGTTGTACCAGATGCGGACAGTGGCATTCTTATGGAACTGGATGATTTCATGTGTGTCAGTCAGTTCACGGTTTCCGGCCCAGTCGTGGTTTGCCTCATAATAATCAAAATCATCTTTTCTCGTTGTCGGTATACTCATACGCACTGTGCTCCTACTGTTTGATTGCCAGTTCCTTAACGCTGAGATGTGCGCATATTGCTTGCATATCTTGGGCGCTTTCGGCAAAAGAGAACAAAAATAAATTTGCGGCCCATATAAAACTGGCTTTTTGTACAAGGTTATTTTAGCATCATTCAGGAAATAAGTAAATGATAATCATAAAAAATCGGCAAATTCATGAAAAGTAAGCAAAATATGGGAAGAAGAAAGCAAAATGTGATTAGATTGTTTTTTAGAGAAAGTTTAGAATAAATTTATCAAATTACAACGGTCAGTGAATACAGGGAGGTGCGTATGAGAGACTCTGTGAAGAAGATTGTTTTATCCGGGGGGGTGGTTCTGGCAGTCGGAACCTGGCTCCTGATAAAAAGCCTGAATCAGGTGAATGATTTCAGAGACAAGTATGAGGGGTATGACCTGAATGCTGACGTGGAAGGCACAGTCAGGGAGGGGACTTATACCCGCTATCAGAATGCCCATGCGGATGCGCCATATCCGGATAAGGATGTGGAAGTGCCCCTGCCGGATTATGTATCGGGAGAGAATGTGGAGGTGTACGGCACATACGAAGGCGTGGACAATGCGCTGTATACCGGTGAAGGTTCTTCCGTCACATGGGAGGTGGAGATACCGGAGAGCGGACTCTACAATGTCTGTCTGGAGTACATGACGGTGGAATCCAGGGGCGTTGCCATTGAGAGGGCGCTTTACATAAACGGGGAGCTGCCCTTCGACGATGCGGCCAATATAGCTTTTTCCAGGCTATGGCAGGACGGGGGCGAAGTCAGGGTGGACAATCAGGGCAACGAGATCCGGCCCACCCAGGTGGAGACATATGAATGGCAGAGCGCTTACTGCCGGGACGACATGGGCTACATCGCCGGACCCTATGAATTCTATCTGGAAAAAGGCAAGAACGAGATCACCCTGGAGGCGGTGAACGAACCCATGGTCATCGGGCGATTAAAGCTTGCCGCCGTGAAGGGCGCCCCGTCCTACGAGGAATACCTGGAGGCGCAGAGCGGCAGCAAAGCCTTGGGCGAGGGGCTGACCTACAGACAGGTAGTGCAGGGGGAGGACGCCGCGTTGCGGTCAGAGTCTTCCCTGTATGCAAAGTATGACAGGTCTTCTCCTACCACACAGCCCAACAGTGTCACCAAAACGATCCTGAACTATACCGGCGGAGATGCCTGGAGCAGCCCGGGACAATGGATTCAGTGGGAATTTGAAGTGCCGGAAGACGGGTTTTACCATATCACGGTGAAGGGGCGCCAAAATTACTCCAGAGGGAGTGTTTCCGCCAGAAGCCTGTACATAGACGGAGAGATTCCTTTTGAGGAAGTGAGCGAGATCTCCTTTGAATACGATAATGACTGGAACTGCATGACGCTGAGCAGCGAGGAAGGCGAGCCTTACCGCTTCTGGCTCAGCGCCGGGGCGCACACGTTAAAGCTGGAGGCGACACTTGGACAGTTGGGGGGGACGCTGGAGGAACTGGAGGACTCCACCTACCGGCTGAACCAGATGTATCGGAAGCTTCTGGTCTACACGGGAGCCACGCCTGACAAATACAGGGACTACAATCTGCATCAGGTATACCCTGAAATCATCGAAGCCATGTCCCTGGAATCCAAAAGGCTGTACAAAGTGGTGGACGAGATGGTTCTCCTGACCGGCCAGAAAGCAGACAAGATTGCCACCGCCCAGACGCTGGCGCAGCAGCTGGAGCGTTTTGTGGAGAAACCGGAAAAAATCACTTTGGAGTTCACTACCTTTAAGGACAACATCACAGCCCTTGGCACGGCGGTCCTGGGGATGAGCGAGACCAAACTGGATGTGGACTATCTCGTGATCAGCGGAGAAGACGCGAAGGTGGAAAAGGACAAGGCGGGGGTCTTTGCCAAGGCATGGCATGAGGTCAAGTCTTTTGTCGCTTCCTTCGTGGTTGACTACGATGCTGTGGGAGATGTGTACGATGAGAGGGAAGCAGAAGACGTGGTGAAGGTGTGGGTGCTCACCGGACGGGACCAGGGCACCATCCTCAAGAATATGGTGGACGATTCCTTCACGCCCCAGACAGGCGTGAAGGTGAATGTGGAAATTGTGGGGGCGGATGCCCTGCTCAGCGCGGTGGTCGCGGGACGCGGGCCCAATGTGGTGCTTTCCATCGGGGCGGATCAGCCAGTGAATTACGCGCTGAGGAACGCGGTGGAAGACCTGTCCCAGTTTGCGGATCTGGAGGAAGTGCTTTCCCAGTATTCGGAGAGCTCTTACGAACAGTACCGACTGGGGGACAGCATCTATGCCATTCCCGAGACCCAGATGTTCAACGTGATGTTCTACCGGAAGGACATTCTGGAGGAACTGGAGCTGGAGATACCCCAGACATGGCAGGAGCTGATAGAGATGCTCCCCACCATCCAGGGCAACAATATGTCCGTGGGGATTCCCTCCGCAGGGGGAACCAGCAGCGGGACTGCCGCCACGGCCACTACTTCCGGGGATCTCTCCATGTATTTCAGCCTTCTGTTCCAGTACGGCGGAGATCTCTATAATGAAGCAGGCACGGAAACCGTCGTGAACAACGAAGCGGGGGTGGAGGCTTTCTCAGATTACGTCAAATACTTTACAGATTATGGGATTCCTACGATATACGACTTTGTAAGCCGTTTCCGTTCCGGCGAGATGCCCATCGGCATAGCGAACTATACCACATACAATACATTGATGGTGTCGGCTCCGGAGATCAGGGGATTGTGGGATTTCACGCTGATTCCCGGCACGGAGATCAGGGACGGGGAGGGAAAGAGCCATATTGACCGCTCCGATTTCATCACCGGCTCCGCCACCATGATGGTCAGGACGAAAGATGACGGAGTGCGGCAGAATGCCTGGGAATTCATGAAATGGTGGGCTTCCTCCGATGTCCAGGTGCGGTTCGGCCGTGAGATAGAAGCGCTGCTCGGCTCTTCGGCCAGGTACGCCACCGCCAACCGGGATGCGTTCAGCCAGCTTGCCTGGAATGCGGACGACATCAGGGTGCTGATGGAGCAGTGGCAGTCCACGGTGGGAATCAGGGAGGTGCCCGGCGGATACTACACGGGCCGATATATCACCAATGCATTGCGCAAGGTAATCAATGATAAGGACGACCCCAGGGAGACCATACTGGATTATTCCATTACCATTGACGAGGAGATAACCAAGAAGCGGAAAGAATTCGGAATGCAGACGGAGTGAGGAGGGGCAGCATGAAAGAATACATTAGAAAATATATCCTGCTTCGCAGGCATAATTTCCAGGTGTCTGTGAAGAAAGCAAAGAGAAGCAAGATGTGCTACGCGTTTCTGGCACCTTATGCGCTGATATTTACGCTGTTCTACATTTTGCCGGTGGTGACATCCATATTTTTCAGCTTTACCTATTACAACATTCTGGAGAGTCCAAGGTTCATCGGGCTCCAGAATTACATCAGCCTGATTCTGGAGGATGAAATCTTCCTGACGGGGGTGAAGAACACCTTCCTGATCGCGGTGATCACGGGACCGCTTGGATATATCGCCTCTTTCCTGTTCGCCTGGCTGATCAACGAGCTGCCCAGATGGATCCGCACCATAGCGGTCATCGTGTTCTACGCGCCCTCTATAGCGGGCAATGTGTTCGTGATCTTTTCCATTTTCTTCCGGGGCGATGCTTACGGATATGTGAATGCCTTCCTGATGGACGTGGGGATCATCGATGCGCCCATCCTGTGGCTCATCGATCCCAAGTATATGCTGAACATCTGCATGATCGTCATCCTGTGGATGAGCCTGGGACAGGGGTTCCTCTCCTTTGTGGCCGGCCTCCAGGGTGTGGACAGATCCCAATATGAGGCCGGGTACATGGACGGGGTGAAGAACCGTTGGCAGGAGCTGTGGTATATCACGCTTCCCAATATGAAGCCCATGCTGATGTTCGGTGCGGTCATGGCTATCACCCAGGCTTTCGGCGTCTGTGACGTGACCATGGCGCTGTGCGGCTATCCCAGTACGGATTACGCCGGACGTACCGTAGTGACGCATCTGTTTGACTATGGTTATTCCAGGTTTGAGATGGGGTATGCGTCGGCGATAGCGACTTTACTGTTCCTTGTGATGATTCTGTGCAACAAAGCGATTCAAAGTCTGCTGAGGAGAGTGGGGACCTGATATGAGTAAGAGAATAAGATTACAAAACGCACAACCGATTCCGCACCGCAGGGTGCTGAAACTGAAAAAGAGACAGCCGAACCGTTCCCGGGTGGGGGACTTCTTTCTCTACCTGTTTCTCCTGGGAATGGCTGCGCTGATGATTTTTCCGCTGGTGTTTGCCGTCAGCAGCGCCCTGAAGCCTCTGGATGAGCTGTTCATGTTTCCGCCGAAGATATTTGCCCAGAATCCTACCCTGGACAATTTCTCGGATCTGTTCGTCACTATGGGGAAATCCTGGGTCACCTTTTCCAGGTACATATTCAACACGGCGTTCATCACGGTGGTGGGCACTGCGGGGCATCTGATCATCGCTTCCATGGGGGCCTTCGTCCTGGCGAAGTATGATTTTCCCGGGGGCAGGACATTCTTCAATATCGTAGTGGTGGCACTGATGTTCAACGGCTATGTGACGGCTATCCCCAACTACCTGATCATCAATGCCCTGGGGTGGGTGGATACCTATTGGGCCATCATCATTCCCGCCTTTGCGGCACCCATAGGGCTGTTCCTGATGAAGCAGTTCATGGAGGGGCTTCCCATGTCCCTGGTGGAAGCGGCCAAGATTGACGGGGCCAACGAGTGGAAGATATTTTTCACCATTGTCATGCCCAATGTAAAGCCGGCATGGCTGACCATGATCATTTTCTCCGTACAGAGCCTCTGGAATAACAAGGCGGCTACCTTCATCTATTCCGAGGAAAAGAAGACGCTGGTGTATGCGCTGCAGCAGATTCAGAGCGGCGGCATCGCCAGGACTGGCCAGGCGGCGGCGGTTACGGTGATCGTCATGCTTGTCCCCATCCTCATCTTTGTGCTGTCGGAAAGCCAGATACTGGAGACCATGGCAAGCTCCGGCCTGAAGGACTAAGCAGAAGGACGAGAAAGGAAGAGGAGAGTTTCTATGAAAGTTTCTATGAAAAAGACTTTGAAAAGAGTTGGCGCCCTGGCGGCCGGCATCCTCCTGCTTGCGGGCCCCTGCGCGACGGTATCTGCGGAAACGGGTTATACCTATAATTATGACTATTGGGGGGACGTCCAGTACTCGCCGGATGCCTACAGGGTGGTAGGCGTCTACACCGCGGTGGAGATGGGGCTGGAGAAAAGGCTCAATCTTCCGGAGGGCCTGTTTGTCCACGGGGATATGGTCTATATCTGCGACACAGGCAACAACCGGATTGTGGAGCTGCGCCGGACAGGCGAAGAAAAACTGGAAGTGAGCAGGATTATTGAGGAGTTTCAGGGAAATGTGGAAAACAGAACGTTTGCCTCCCCCACGGACATCGCGGTGACGGATGAGGGCTATCTCTATATCTGTGACAAGAATAATGAGCGAATCCTGAAACTGGATATGGATCTGAATTATGTGATGGAATTTACCAAGCCCGCGGACGCGAATTTTGACCAGAGCATGAGCTTTCTGCCCGATAAGCTCACGGTGGACGGTGCCGGGCGGGTGTACTGCGTGGCTGTGAACGTGAACAAGGGCCTGGTGAAATATGAGGCGGACGGGGAGTTCTCCGGGTTTGTGGGGGCCACCCCCGTCACTTACGACTGGCAGGATTATATCTGGAAGAAGCTTGCCACCAAGGAGCAGAGGGCGCAGATGGAGTCTTTTGTCCCCACGGAGTACGATAACCTGTACATGGATCACGAGGGCTTTATCTACGCGGTCACCACAAACGTATCCACGGCAGACCTGGACAGCGGAGATGCCAAGCCTATCCGAAGGCTGAACCTGATGGGAAACGACATCCTGATTCAGAACGGCAACTGGTATGTCATCGGTGACCTGTACTGGGGAGAAGCCGGCGGCTATAAGGGACCGTCCCTGATGACGGACATCACGGCCTTCGACAATGATGTATATGTGAGCCTGGACAAAGTAAGGGGCAGGCTCTTTGCCTATGACGACCAGGGCAGGATGCTCTACGCCTTCGGCGGAAGCGGCAACATGGACGGGTATTTCAGGCAGCCTGCCGCCATCGATCATATGGGGCAGGACCTGCTGGTATTGGACGCCCTGGACAACAGCGTGACGCTGTTTGCGCCTACGGAATTCGGCAGCCTGATCTTCCAGGCAATAGACCAGTTCCAGGCCGGCGATTACGCCGGCTCCGGCGAGACCTGGCGGAAAGTCATGGCGCTGAACGGGAATTACGACCTTGCTTACATCGGCATCGGCAGGGCCCTGGTCCGCCAGAAGGAGTACAGGGAGGCAATGGATTACTTCGAACTGAAGTTCGATGACGACAACTATTCCCGGGCGTTCAAGCAATACCGCAAGGAGTGGGTGGAGGATCATATCGTATGGATTTTCCTGGCTGTGTTTATAGTGCTGGTGCTGCCTCTTGGCGTGGGCAGGGCCAGGAAGATCAAGAACGAAATCGATACGGCTGATATTTTCCGGCAGTGACGGACAAAAGGGAGGTAAATATGGCAACTGCAAATTTGAAACTTGAAACAGCATCTGCCCCGTCCGGTGCCCCAGAGGATTTACGGACGCATTCCTTTCGCGGCCGGAAATTCTCTGCCCATGTCCGGGTACCGGGCGGAGCAGGTGCGGAACTATAATGGGGAGGTAAATATGGCAACTGCGTTAAAAAAGAAAGAAACCTACAGCCATTATCTGGCTACATTGAAATTTTCCCTGTACTGCATCACTCACCCCCTGGACGGATTCTGGGACTTGACCCATGAGAAGAGAGGCTCCCTGGCTGCCGCCAACACCATTTTGCTGCTGACTTTGGTATGCAGGATCATGAAGCTCCAGTTTACCGGATTTATTTTTCTGCATGTGTACTGGGAGGGAATCAACATCTTCCTGTATCTGGCAAGCATTCTGTTTCCCCTGGCGCTGTGGTGCCTGGGAAACTGGGGGCTGACCACCCTGTTTGACGGAAAGGGGACGCTGAAGCAGGTCTATATGGCTACCTGCTACGGGCTGACGCCCTATCCGCTGATCCAGTTCCCGCTGATTCTCTTCAGCAATATGGTGACGGTGGAAGAAGCGGCATTTTACTTCGTGCTGAGCGGGTTTTCTGTTTTGTGGGCAGGCGTGCTGATCTTGTCCGCCATGATGGAGATCCATGAGTACACCATGAGGAAGACCATTCTCTTTACCATCGGTTCCCTGTTTGCCATGTTGGTGATGGTATTTATCCTACTGCTGTTTTTCAGCATGATCAGCCAGGGAGTCGTCTATTTTGTCTCACTGATCAGGGAGATTATGTTCCGAATGTAAGGGGAGGAGGATAAAAAATGAAGAAACTGAAAAGTCTTATCGCTCCGATGTTTATCCTTGCGGTGATTGCGGCGGTAGTACTGGTAATCGCTTTCTGGAGGGAAGAGCCGGAGCCGGAAGAAATCGTGAAGGTAAACGCCTACGAGGGGAAAGAAGAGGAACTGGTGCTGGAAAACGAGCGGCTGCGGTTCGTGATGGATTCTTCCACCACCTGCTTTACTCTGGAAGATAAGGAGAGCGGCCGGGTATGGCGCTCCAATCCGGAAGGGGCGGAGGAAGACGCTCTGGCGCTGAATACAGAGAAGCAGAAGCTCCTGTCCACATTGCTGCTGACTTACAGCACCATCAACGGCGTGGACACTCTGTATGACAATTACACCTACAGCATGCAGAATGGCATCTATGACATTGAGCAGGGGGACGGATATATAAAGGTGTATTATACGGTGGGGGACATGGAGAAGGAGTATGTGATCCCGCCTGTGATACTGGAAGAGAAAATGGACGCGCTCCTGGAAAAGATGGATAAAAGCGGCATGATGCTGGTGGAGCAGTATTATAAAAAATACGACATCAATAATCTGGGAAAAAAGGACGATAAAGAGGAGCTGCTCTCCAATTATCCCATCCTGGAGACGGAGGTGGCCTATGTGCTCCGCAGCACCACCAAGGATAATGTGAAAGTGAAGTTCGAGCAGTTCTTTGCGGACGCGGGCTACACCTACGAGGATTACCTGGCCGACAAGGAGCTGGATATGACCAGCAGCGTCTCCGAGAAGCCTGTATTCAACGTGAACATAGTCTATCGCCTGGAAGGGGATGACCTTTTGGTGGAAGTGCCCATGGGAGAGATAGAGTACAAGGAAGACTATCCTCTCCTGTATCTGAATGTGCTCCCCTATTTCGGGGCGGGAGGAATGGAAGAAAAAGGCTTCCTACTGGTGCCGGAAGGCGGTGGGGCGCTGATTGATTTCAATAACGGAAAGGTGTCACAGAACAGCTACTATGCCAATGTGTACGGATGGGACATGGCGCAGGGCAGGACGGCGCTGGTGCATGAGACCAGGACTTATTTCAATGTGTTCGGCATCGCCAGGGAAGACAGTTCTTTCCTATGTATTCTGGAGGACGGCGCGCCCTATGCAGCCGTACAGGCGGATATCAGCGGACGGAACAACAGCTATAATTTCGTGAATGCCGTGTACAGCATCGCCCACAGGGAGCAGTATGACGTGGCGGATAAATATAACGGTGAGATGTATGTGTACCAGGAAAATCTTCCGGATGAGACATTGGTGAGCCGGTACCGCTTTGTGGATTCCGGCAGCTATGTGGATATGGCAAAAGCCTACCGGGGCTACCTGGAGGAGAGATACGGAGAAGCCTTTGCGCCGAAGCAGGACGCACAGGCTCCGGCTTTGGTGGAAATCCTGGGCGCCGTGGATAAGACAAAGCAGATTCTGGGGGTGCCGGTTTCCAGACCTCTGAAGTTGACCTCCTATGAAGAGGCAGAAGAGATTCTGCGGGAAATCAGCGGAGAAGGAATGACCAATCTCTACATAAAGCTCACCGGTTGGATGAACGGCGGCGTACAGCAGAAGATACTGAAGAAGGTAAAGCCGATATCGGAGCTGGGAGGCAAAAAGAAGCTGCAGGACCTGGTTTCCTACATCGGGGAAAGCGGATTTAAGCTCTACCTGGACGGTGTTACGGACTATGCCAACGACAGCACCCTGTTGGACGGATTCTTTGCATCTACGGATGCGGCCAGGCTGGTCAGCAAGGAGGTGGCGGAGCTCCATTCCTATTCCACCGTGAGTTATGTGGATTTGGAGGGGACGGATACCTATTATCTGCTGAAAGGGAAGAGGGTCCTGCAGATGGCGCAGAACCTGGCCGCAGAGGCCCAAAAGCTGGGCAGTGGCGTATCCTTCCAGAATATAGGCTGCGAACTGTCTTCCGATTTCGACAAGGATGAACCCATGAGCCGTATGGCACAGTTGAGGCAGCAGGAAGCCATGCTCAGGGAAGTCAGCGCTTCCGGACAGGGTGTCATGACCAACATGGGAAATGATTATGCCATTGCCTACACCGACATAGTAGCGAACATGGACTTGAGCGGTTCCGGGTATACCATTCTGGACAGGACGGTTCCCTTCTATCAGATAGCGGTACACGGTTATGTGAATTATACCGGGGAGTCCCTGAACCTGACGCAGGACTATGAGGAAGAGCTGCTGCTGTCTGCGGAATACGGCGCGGGATTGTCCTTTACTCTCATGGAGGAGACGGCATTTGTCCTTCAGAAGACCCTGTACACCGAATATTTCGGAGCGGGATATGATGCCTGGCACGACAGGATGCTGGAAATCTATACCAGGTATAATGAGGAACTGGGGCACATCTTTGGCCAGAAGATGACGGACCACCAATGGCTGGCGGATAAGGTTTCCTGTACTGTTTATGAGGACGGTACCAAAGTATATGTAAACTATGGCTATCAGGACTATACAGCACAGGGAGGCGATATCGTCCCGGCCAGAGATTATAAAGCAGTCCGCTAGGGAGAAAGGGGTGTTGCTATGAATTATGGAAAGAAATATACAGGGCTTCTGAAGAGGAAGGCGATTTCAGGGTATCTGTTCATTCTGCCGTTTATACTGGGATTCCTCATCTTTATGGTGAGGCCGTTCTTCCAGTCGCTATATATGAGTTTCAGTAATGTGGAGGTCAGCCCCCAGGGCATCAATTCTGTCTTCGCGGGCCTGGTGAATTACAAAAGGGCCTTTACGGTGGATACGGAGTTCAACCGGATGCTGACGGAACAGCTGGGGAAGATGGTGGTCAATTCTTTCGCCATCATGGTATTCAGCTTCTTCGTGGCGCTGATACTGAACCAGAAATTTAAGGGGAGGGCCCTTGTGCGGGCGGTGTTCTTCCTGCCCGTGATCATCTCATCCGGCGTCATCCTGGGGGTGGAATATGACAATGCCCTGCTGTCGGGCCTCCAGAACACCATTGAGAACAGCACCGGGGGAGGCACCAGCATCACCGGCGCCATCGAAAATATCCTGACAACGGCGGGCATCGGCACCAAAGCCTTCGAGATTGTGTTCGAGGTGGTGGACGGCATCTATGACGTGGCCATCGCGTCGGGAATCCAGATCATCATCTTCCTGTCGGGCCTGCAGACCATCTCCGACAGCATGTATGAGGCGGCGGATATCGAGGGCTGTACCAAGTGGGAGAGCATGTGCAAAATCACTTTTCCCATGATCAGTTCCCTGCTGTTGGTGAACTGGATCTACACCATCGTGGATTTCTGCATGAGGTCTGACAATGAGGTGATGGAGAAGATCAGCGATACCATGATCGTAAAGCTGGATTACGGATTCGCCTCGGCCATGGCCTGGGTGTACTTTGCAATCGTTATCGTAATCATAGGCGTAAGCTCGCTGATCATATCGAAGGGGGTCTATTACTATGACTAAGACAGCTGTGAAAGTAAAAAAAGATAAGACATTCTGGGAGAGGAACCGGGATTCCGGCGGTTACCTCCTGAAGAAGAAGATATCGGACATCGCGTACCGGATCATACGGGTGTTCCTGCTCTTCGGCATGTGCTTCCTGATCCTGCAGCCTATACTGAACAAGATCTCCATCAGCTTCATGGCGGAGGAGGATCTGTACAATGCCATGGTCATCGCGGTGCCGGAGCATTTTACCACCGACAATTACCAATTGGCCACCCAGTTCATGGATTACGGGAAGACATTCCTGAATACTTTGTTGGTCTCCCTGAGCATCGCCGTGCTGCAGATCGCGGTGTGCACGCTGGTGGGATACGGCTTTGCCAGGTTTGAGTTCCCCTTGAAGAAGTTCTGGTTTGCCTGCGTGGTGCTGATGATCATCATCCCGCCCCAGACACTGTCCACCTCCCTGTATCTGCATTTCCAGTATTTTGACATCCTGGGGATCATCAAGCTGCTGACGGGGAGCGCGCTGAACCTGAGAGGCTCCGCCCTGCCCTATTACCTGATGAGCATTGGGTGCATGGGATTGAAGAACGGGTTGTATATCTTCATGATCCGCCAGTTCTTCCGGAATATCCCCAAGGAGCTGGAGGAGGCGGCTTATGTGGACGGCTGCGGCACGCTGAAGACTTTCTTCCGGATCATGCTGCCGGACGCTACGCCCATATTGACATCCTGTTTCCTGTTTTCCTTCGTGTGGCAGTGGACGGATGGGTTCTACTCCAAGACTTTCATGGGCAATGTAAGCCTGCTGGCCAGGCAGCTGCAGATGATCGCGGACAGGCTGGACCATTATATTGTGTTTACGCTGCATGACGCCACGGGGGCTTCGGTGGGGTATACCAACGCCATTGTGGCCACAGGCACGCTGATGGTGATCGTTCCGCTGATCGTATTATACCTGTTTGCCCAGAAGGGCTTCGTGGAAAGCCTGAGCAGTTCCGGAATTAAGATGTAACCGGATGGCACAGGAGCGTTTATGATTGATTCCATGCCGGTCTGCGGGAAAAAGGCTTTCGGCAGACCTAAGGGGCCTGACGGGAAGACTGCCGTACGGTGGGCAGTGGAGAAAGGAATTCCTCTGCCCGATAGGCGGAAGGCGGTGCGAAAGGCATGACTTTCATCGGAAGCGGAAAGCCGGGAGGACAGGATGGCAGGCCGGCAGGGATGAATATTTTATATCAATATTATCAAAGGAGGATCAAAAATGAAAAGAAGAATCGCAGAAAAGGTACTTGCACTGTCGCTTGCGGCGGCAATGATGGCCGGAATGGCCGGCTGCGGCAACAATGACGGAGGCAGCGCCCCGGGATCAGAGGGCGGCAGTTCCGCGGGAACGGAGCAGTCCGGTGAGGAGCAGTCATCCGATGCAGGCCAGGAGAGCGGCTCTGAGGAAGGAAGCGCCGAGGGAGAAGGCGGCAACGAGGGCGGGGAAGAAGCCCCGGAAGAAGCATCCATGCCCGATGTGATAACGGACAGCGACGGCAACCCCATTGACCTGGGCGGGATGGAGATCATCGTCCGCGACTGGTGGACTCCCGATGAGGAGACCGAGCCCGCAAACTCCTTCGAGGAGGCGAAAGAGGAATATCTGGATTGGGCGCAGTCTACTTATAACTTTACCATCAAGCAGGTAGCGGTCAGCACATGGGACAGTGCGCCTGAGGATTTCGTCAACTATGCCACCACCGGAGGCGACGAGAACTATGTCTTCGTCCTGCGCCAGGGCCAGGAGCTGGTTGCGGCCATGAATTCCGGGCTGATGTATGACCTGGGTTCCCTGGACTGCCTGGATTTCACAGAGGATAAGTGGAAGGACGGCGTGAACAAGATGCTTTCCAAGGGAGACGCTGTCTATGGCATGAGAGGCATCACGCCGGAAGGCCGAGGGGGCATGTATTTCAACAAGAGGCTGTTGGAGGAGGCAGGCATCAAGCCCGACAGCATCTATGATCTGCAGGAGAACATGGAGTGGACCTGGGACAAGTTCGAGGAGATTTGTTCGCAGGTACAGGCGGATACGGACAATGACGGCGTAATCGACAGGTATGCCATGGTGTGCATCACGCAGGATTTCTACCCTATGGCAGTGTGGAGCAACGGGGGCGAATTCATCGGCATGGATGAGAACGGCAAATATGTCAACCGCCTGGAGAGCAGCGAGACCATCGAGGCGCTGAACTGGTCCCTGGACATGATTGACAGGTTCAACAAGGTCTTCGATTCGGAAGCGGCATGGGATTACGGCTACACCGCGTTTGCCAACGGCGAGGGTGTGTTCATTCCCCAGGAGACTTACAAAGCCGGTGATTGGGAGGATATGGCGGATGACTTCGGATTTGTCTGCTTCCCTATGGGACCGAAAATGCAGGATTATACCAACTGCTATACCGACAATGTGATGGTGATTCCCGCATGCTATGACGCGGAGAAGGCATGGAAGATTGCTTTCGCCTATAATCTGTTCACAGACCCTGTCCCCGGCTGGGAGGATTACAACGAGTCTTGGAAGAGCGACTATTATGAGAAATTCAGGGATACGGAGTCGGTTGACCTGACCATGGCGCGTATGGTCGAGAACGGTATGGTCACCTATCATACTTTTATCCCCGGACTGGATCTTGGCGCTGATGTGTACTGGAATATCAATAAGGACAATACCCCTGCACAGCAGGCTGAGACGATCAGGAATACATGGGCAGCATATCTTGAAGAAGCCAACAAGTAAGGATTCGGTTTAAGGCGGATGCGGGAAAAGGGTGGTATATCTGATACCATCCTTTTTGCCCGGCCAGGAAAGAATATGCCCGCGCGTAAGAAATCGGTGATAGAAAGGAAGAAATTATGTCAGTTGTTGCACACAATCCAATCATGCCGGGATTTTATCCCGATCCTTCCGTCTGTGCGGTGGGAGGAGATTATTATCTGGTGAACTCCACCTTCTCCTATTTTCCCGGGCTTCCCGTCATGCACAGCCGGGATCTGGCCCATTGGGAGCAGATTGGGAATGTCATGGACAGAGAGTCGCAGCTGCCCCTTGCGGGGGCAGGGCATTCCCAGGGGCTGTTTGCGCCCACGATCCGATGGCATGAGGGGGTATTCTATGTAATCTGTACCAATGTATCCTACGGCGGAACTTATGTCGTGACTGCGGAAAATCCGGAAGGCCCCTGGTCGGAGCCTTATTATCTGGAAGGGGCGGACGGTATCGATCCCAGCCTGTTCTTTGACAGGGACGGGAAGTGCTATTATATAGGGACCCATCCCAATCCGGCGGGCTGCAGGTATGACGGGGACTGGTATATCTGGATTCAGGAACTGGATATCGGTTCCATGAAACTGGTGGGGGAGAGGAAAGATGTGTGGAACGGCGCCATGAGAGATATCATATGGCCGGAGGGCCCTCATCTGTATCAAAAGGACGGGTATTATTATATCCTTCATGCCGAGGGCGGCACCGGGCCGGATCACGCGGTGGCGGTGTGCAGAAGCCGCAGCGTCTGGGGGCCTTATGAGAACAATTTCTGCAATCCCATCCTGACCCACAGGCATCTGGGGAGGGATTATCCGGTGAAATATGTAGGACATGGGGATATGATCAAGACGCCGGCGGGGGAATGGTACATGGTGATGCTGGCAGTCCGTCCCAGAGAAGGGTATACCACCATGGGAAGGGAGACTTTCCTGGCGAAGGTGATATGGGAAGAAGGATGGCCTGTAGTCAATCCTGGAGTGGGCATGCTGACACAGGAGGTGGAAATCGATCTGCCCAAGTGGGATCCGGGGAAGGAGAAAGGGAGCTTTACCTGCCGGAGCGGTTTCCGGAATTGCGTTCCCGGGAGCGACAGAGAGTACGATTTCACGAAGATCGGCCGTTTGGGGGATGAATTCCTGTTTCTGCGCAATCCGGAGGAGGGCATGTACCGGCTGGCGGAAGGGGAGGGGCTGTATCTGAAATACGGCGCTGCCACGCTGAAAGGATTGGAGAACCCGTCCTATATCGGCATCCGGCAGCAGCACCATGGTTTTGAGTCGGCTGTGTGCATGGAGGCCGGGGAACTCGCGGGCGGCCATAGAGCCGGGCTGGCCCTGGTACAGAGCAATGAATACAGCCTTCGGCTGGAAGTCTCGGCGGGAAAGGCGGAGGTTATCCTGTGTGAAAAGGGGCTGGATCATGTAGTGGGAGAGACGGCTGCGGAACCTGGGGAAACGACGGTATTTCTGCGGGTAGACGGACTGAAGGCCACGCTGGGGCTTAAGGAAAGCGGAAGAGAGAGAGTAGTAGCCGGGGATGTAGACATCAGGGCGCTGTCCACGGAAACGGCAGGCGGGTTTGTTGGCTGTACCGTGGGTATGTATGCGATAGCGGACGGAAAAAGCGCGGTGACGGACGGAGAGGCGGCAGAGGAAATCTGCTTCAGGCGTTTTTCTTATAAAGCCTTATGAACAGACGGCATATCGGAGAGCTGTGCCGGCTGTGAGACAGTTCAACGGCGCATTGTCCGGGCAGTAGGGAACGGAATAACCGTTGCGGGAGGTGCACCGGGCGGTATTGGCATTGTCCGGTCAGCGGGGAACGGAAACAGAGGAGAGCATGAGGATGAGAAAAAGGATGCTTGTACTGCTACTGGCAGCGGCAATCTGTATGGGCGGATGCGGGCAGCGCCCGGGAGGGACAGAGCCTGTCGCGAACATGGAAGAAGACGAAGAGCAGAAGGATTCCGGGGCAGAACAGAACAGGAAAGAGGACGGTTCGGATGCCGCGTCGGAAGGGACGGACAATACGGAGGGAGAGGACGGGAATATCGTGAGCGGAGAACCGGCAAGCGGTGCGGAAGAGGAAAAAGGCATTGTCCAGGCGAAAGGGCTGGCGGAGCTGTATCAGGAGAATTTCCCCATAGGAATTGCCCTGTCCGGCTATATACTCCAGAATACGGAGCAGTATGGGCAGGTGATACTGGAGAATTTCAACAGCATCACCTGTGAGAATGAGATGAAGCCGGATTCCCTCCTGGATCAGGCGGCCAGCCAGGCGAATCTGGAGGATGCCTATCTGCATGCGGCAGTTCATTTTGACAATTGTATGCCGGCCGTGAAATTTGCATCGGAACATGGAATGAAAATACGGTTCCATACCCTTGTGTGGCACAGCCAGACACCCAAATGGTTTTTCACGGAGGATTACACGGACGAGGGACGGCTGGTGGACAGGGATGTAATGCTTGCCAGGATGGAGAACTATATCGCGGATGTGCTGGGATATTTTCAGGAGAACTATCCGGGACTGGTCTACGCCGTGGATGTGGTAAACGAGGCCTTTGACGTTGGGGACGGAGATGAGACGGGCATCCGAATGAATAAAAATCTGTGGTATGAGACTGTGGGGGCGGATTATTACTATCAGGCGTTTGTTTTTGCGCGGAAATACGCGTCGAAGGACATGAAGCTGTTCTATAACGACTACGGATGCATGGACAAGGCAGATCTGATTCTGGAGCATCTGGCCCGGGCCAGGGAGGAGGGGCTCATCGATGGAATCGGTATGCAGTCCCATTTGAGCACGGACGATAAGATCCAGCACAAATTCATGCTGGCGGTGAAGAAGTTCTGCGATGCCGGATATGAAGTGCAGGCAACGGAACTGGACATCGGGGTGAAGGAGGACAGCGACAGTGCCTTTCTGCTGCAGGGAAGAAAGTACCGCTCTTTCTTCAAAAATATGAAAGCTCTTCAGGAGGAAGGATATCCCGTGACGGGAATCACGGTCTGGGGGCTGAACGATGATTTGTCCTGGCGCAGGGATGAGAAATGTCTGCTGTTCGACGGTGACATGAATCCCAAGAATGCGTACCTGGGAGCCATGATGGATCCCTCCATCCCGGATGTGGAGTGAGGACGGAAAAAGGCGGAATTTGCGGTAAATGATAACAAAGCTACTGTCATTATAATGGATTGTATGAAAGCGGAGGTTGCTATAAAGTGAGAAACAGGGAAGAGGCAAGAAAAAGAGCACAGGATCTGGTAAGCAGGATGACGTTGGAGGAAAAGGCCTCGCAGCTGAGGTATGACGCCCCGGCGATTCCCAGATTAGGCGTACCGGCTTACAACTGGTGGAATGAGGGGCTCCATGGAGTGGCCAGGGCGGGGGTGGCGACCAGCTTTCCCCAGGCTATCGGCATGGCGGCGGCTTTTGATACCGGCCTGATGCAGATGGTGGGGGATGTGATAGCAGAGGAGGGGCGGGCAAAGTACAATGCCTACAGTGCCCGGGACGACAGGGATATTTATAAGGGGCTGACATTCTGGTCGCCTAATGTGAATATTTTCCGGGATCCCAGATGGGGCAGGGGACATGAGACCTACGGCGAGGATCCATACCTGACAGGTGAGTTGGGGAGCGCTTTCGTGAAAGGGCTGCAGGGGGACGGAGAGTATCTGAAAGCTGCCGCCTGCGCAAAGCATTTCGCAGTCCATTCCGGCCCTGAGGCGGTGCGCCATCAATTTGATGCAAGGGTCTCGAAGAAGGACTTATACGAAACCTATCTTCCCGCTTTTGAAAAACTGGTGAAAGAAGCGGATGTGGAAGCGGTGATGGGCGCCTATAACAGGACCAATGGGGAACCCTGCTGCGGCAGCAGAACCCTGATACAGGATATCCTGAGGGAAGAGTGGGGCTTTCAGGGGCACTATGTCTCTGACTGCTGGGCAATCCGGGACTTTCATGAACATCATATGGTGACGGACACGGCGGAGGAATCGGCAGCTATGGCATTGAAGAATGGCTGTGATGTCAACTGCGGCAATACCTATCTGCACCTGCTGAAAGCCTGCCAGGACGGACTGGTGACGGAGGAGGAAATCGGAAAGGCGGCGGAAAGGCTGTTTACCACCAGGTTTTTGCTGGGATTGTTTGATGAGACCGGGTATGACGGGATTGGATATGACCGGTTGGAATGCGCGGAGCATGTGGAGACAGCCGCCCGTGCCACGGCAGAGAGCCTTGTGCTTTTGAAGAATAACGGCATCCTTCCGCTGAAAAAAGAGGATATCAGGGCAATCGGCGTAATCGGCCCCAATGCGGACAGCCGTAGCGCTCTGATAGGAAATTACCACGGGACATCCTCCAGGTATATCACGGTTCTGGAGGGGATTCAGGATTATGTGCCGGAGGGCACAAGGGTTTATTATTCGGAAGGCTGTCATCTGTTTCGGGACAGGGTAGAAGGCCTGGCATGGCGGCAGGATCGCATCAGTGAAGCGCTCAGCGTGGCGAAAAACAGTGATGTGGTAATATTGTGCCTGGGGCTGGACGAAACCCTGGAGGGAGAGGAAGGAGACACCGGGAACAGCTATGCTTCCGGGGACAAGGCAGACCTGTTGCTTCCCCAGGTGCAGAGGGAGCTGGCGGAGGCGGTGATGCAGGCCGGAAAGCCTGTGATTCTGTTAAATATGACCGGGAGCGCCATGGATCTGCGGTATTTTGAGGAGCATGCGGACGCGGTGATGCAGGTATGGTATCCGGGAGCCAGAGGAGGAAAAACCATTGCGGAAGTGCTGTTCGGGGAGATATCTCCTTCAGGCAAGCTGCCGGTGACCTTTTATAACAGTATAGAGGAACTGCCGGAATTTGAAGATTATGGCATGAAGGGGAGAACCTACAGATATTTTGAGGGGACGCCGCTGTATCCTTTCGGCTATGGGCTGACTTACGGCGATGTGAAGGTGGACATGGTAGAGTGCGGCGGCATTGTGATTGCGGCGGGAGCAGAAAAGGTACGCGGAGAAGCCGGCAGCCAGGGCCGGATACATCCGGAGGGAATAACCGCGGACGATTGGAAAGCGCCCGGGAAGCGGGAAATTCTGCAGATGGATACCGTTGGGGATTTGACGATAAAGGTTAAAATCTCCAACAAAAGCGATGTCGCAACAGGTGAGGTGATTCAGGTATATGTAAAGAGCCTGGATTCGGAATATGCGCCTCCCAATGGGAAGCTCTGCGGGGTCAGCCGGGTGTTCCTTTCGGGAAAAGAAAGCCGGTGGGTGACACTGACGGTGGATAAGGATGCATTTACTGTGGTAGATAACGAGGGGGAAAAGAGAATGGACGGCAGCCGTTTCCTGATCAGCGTGGGATTAGGACAGCCTGACGCGAGAACCAGGACTCTGACAGGGAAAGAAAATATCATATTTGCTTTGCACGGAAAGGGAGAACCACAGGGAGATTGAGGAAAGATGAGCGCATTTACTACAGGGATATATCGTAACGTATTTAAGGAAATCGGGAAGAGTCAGAAAGAGGTAACGGAGAAAATTCAAAATGCGGCGAATGTTTTCTTTTACGGAAACGAGGAGGAGCGCATCTACCATCCGGCTGGAGAGGATATGGGATACCTGGAGGACACCGGGAACCATGATGTGAGGACGGAAGGGATGTCATATGGGATGATGCTGTGTGTCCAGCTGGGGTGGAAGGAAGAATTTGACCGTATCTGGAAGTGGTCCAAAACTTATATGTACCTGGAGGATGGGGAAAACGAGGGCTATTTTGCCTGGAGCTGCAGGACAACCGGAGAGAAGAATGCCTGGGGACCGGCGCCGGACGGTGAGGAGTATTATGCCATGGCGTTGTTCTTCGCCTCCCATAGATGGGGGGACGGAGAAGGAATCTTCCATTATTCCCGGGAGGCCAGAAACATCCTCCGGGCCTGCCTGCACAAGGGGGAGGGAGGAAGAGCAGGACAGCCCATGTGGAACAGGGAAAATAAGCAGATATTGTTCGTACCGGGATGCCCGTTTACGGATCCGTCGTATCATTTGCCGCATTTTTATGAGCTTTTCGCGTTGTGGGCGGACGAGGAGGACCGGGAGTTCTGGGAACAGGCTGCGGATGTAAGCAGAAAATATCTGGCAAAGGCGTGCCATCCGGTTACAGGGATGAGTCCGGAGTACGGTGAATTCGACGGCACGCCCATGGGCGGCAGGGAGCCCCGGGAGGGTGACAGACATGACCTGTTTTACAGCGATGCCTACAGGACGGCGGCCAATATCGGGTTGGACTGCCTGTGGTTTGGAAAGGACGCGGGGCATTACAATGCGCCCCTGCGTCTGATGAGATTCCTGGAGACGGATCTGGAAGCCGCCAGGTGTGTGTATGAGGTGGATGGCACCCCGGTGGACAGGACGGTGCTGCATCCGGCAGGATTGCTTGCGGCTACAGCCCAGGGAGCGCTGACCGTTGCGTCCGCGGCGCTTCAGGGAGAGAAGGCCGATAAGGCGGGGGACAGTGACCGGGACGTGGCGAAACGGTGGGTGGAATGGTTCTGGAACCAGCCTTTGCGGAAAGGCGCGAGAAGGTATTATGATAACTGCCTGTATTTGTTTGCGCTGCTTGCGCTGAGCGGGAATTACAGGATTTATTGACGATGCGAAGATGTGTACGGAAAATAACGGCAGAGGAAAGAAAGGGCCGGAAGAGGGAAAAGGAGTATGGGCATGGGTGAGAGAGGAAGCCGGCTGGCAGAAGGGAAGAACACGGAGTTCCGGAATCGGGTGGAGGAGCGGATCCCGCAGCATTCCGCCATTAATCCGTTGATGAGGCTGGATTATCCGGATCCGGATGTCATCCGGGTGGAAGATACTTATTACATGGTGAGCACAACCATGCATTTTATGCCGGGATGCGAAATCCTTCGTTCCTACGACCTGCGCAACTGGGAGCATCTTGCCTATGTGTACGATAAGCTGGACAGTACGCCGGCCCGGCGGCTGGAGGGGGAGGAGAATATCTACGGCAAAGGTATGTGGGCTGCCTCGCTGCGATATCATAAAGGCATCTACTATGTATGCTTCGCGGCAAACGACACCCATAAGACTTATCTCTATACGGCCGGACAGCCGGAAGGCCCCTGGGAGAGACACTATATCGAAGGCTTTTTCCATGACTGCTCCCTGCTCTTTGACGATGACGGGAGGAAGTATATTGTCTATGGAAACCGGGAAATCTGGCTGACCCAGTTGAAAGAGGACTTAAGCGGCCCCCTGGAGGGTGGGCTGCACCGGCTCCTTGTGGAGGATAGGGACAATCCGAATCTTGGTTATGAGGGAAGCCATTTTTATAAAATAAAGGGGAAATACTATCTCTTCCTGATTCATTCCAGGCCGGATCGATGGCGGAGGACGGAGGCCTGCTTTGCGGCGGATTCTCTGGAAAGCGAATTCAGGGGCGGAGATGTATTGGACGATGACTGCGGGCTGCCGGACAGGGGCGTGGCTCAGGGGCCTGTTGTGGATACGCCGGACGGAAAGTGGTATGCGATACAATTTCAGGACAGAGGGGCGGTGGGACGTATTCCGTTCCTGATTCCTGTGGAATGGCGTGACGAATATCCTGTCTTCGGGGATGACGGAAAGATTCCGGAGATATTTCCGGTGGAAAGCACAAGGCCGGGATATGTTTATGCGCCGCTTGTGGGAAGTGATGATTTCAAGGGGGCGTTGAAGACGTACTGGGAATTCAATCATGAGCCGGACAGGACGCTGATACGGCACGACAGAGAAACAGGAATCTGGCAGGTGCGGACAGACAGGGTATGCGGATGCCTGCTGCAGGCAAAGAATATGCTGACGCAGAGAATGCTCTGGCCAGGCTGCGCAGCTGAGGTTACCGTGGACGGCAGTGAGCTGAAGGAAGGGGATTACGCGGGGTTATGCGCTCTGCAGGCCTGCTTCGGGTTCGTGGGACTGGTCCGCAGGAACGGCGGCCTGTTTCTGGTTGTGAGAACCGTGGAACCGGGAGAATCTGAAAAGATGCCGTCGGAAGAAAATCCGGAACAGGAATGGGCCGCGGTTCCGGTGGGGGAGAAGCCCGTCCATCTGAAGCTGGAAGCGGATTTTTCTTCGGGAAAGGATGTGTGTGCTTTCTGTTATAAAGAAGAAAGCCATGGCAGGCGCTGGCAGAAGATAGGGCCCACGCATCAGCTTATATTCGGGCTGGACCATTTCTGCGGATGTCGCTTCGGACTGGTGGTGTATTCCACGAAGGAAGCCGGGGGCAGTGCAGGGTTCCGTGAGTTTATTTATCGGGAAAGCGACCTGTAAGGCATGATTGGGGGCGGACTGAGTCTCGCTGGAATAGCGGGATGGCAGTCCGCTCGTTTTTGGGCTTCGGAGAGTGTCTGTGAGCAACAGGGCAATTTCCGATAAGAGGAAAGCCGTGGCGGGCTTTGCGGTGAGTTGAAGCATAAGATGGCCTTTCGATGGGAAATGCCGAAAGAGGAGGCAAAGCTGAGTTTGTCTATGGTGAAGGAAAGAGGTAAAACGGATATGGGACAGATAGATATTTATAAAAATCAGGATGCGGCATGCATCCTGATAGAGCCGGAAGCCTATGAGGGGGTCCGGCGAATCGGGGCGCGGGTCGCGCAGGACATGGAACTGGTGACGGCCCACAGGCCAAAGCTGGAGGAGCATGCTGCCGGAATACAGGGGACGCAGGCAGTGGTGGCGGCAACGCTGGGGAAAAGCCCTCTTCTGGAGGCATGGCAGAAGAGCGGAAAGCTGGATGCCGCTGTCCTTGCAGGAAAGAGGGAGATATATCTGATTCGCGTTGTGGAGCAGCCGTTCCCGGAGAATCCGGCTGTCGAAAAGGCGCTGGTCATTGCCGGAAGCGACAAGCGGGGGACGATTTACGGATTGTTCCGTTTGTCGGAATTGTGCGGCGTTTCCCCGCTGGTATACTGGGGGGACGTGAGGCCGGAGAAAAAACAGGAGCTGGTACTGGATATCGGCGACGGAATGTTGTCAAAAGAGCCATCCGTAAAATACAGAGGCTTCTTCATCAACGACGAATGGCCCGCTTTCGGAAACTGGTGCATGGAGCATTTCGGCGGAATCAATGCAAAAGTCTATGAGGAGGTTTTCCTATTCCTGCTCCGGATGAAAGGAAATTACATGTGGCCCGCCATGTGGGACTCTGTGTTTTCCGATGACGGCCCGGGACTGGCAAGCGCGGAGCTGGCGGATCTGTACGGGGTCATCATGGGACTGTCCCACCATGAGCCCATGTGCCGCGCAGGCGCGGAATGGCAGCGGATTTACAGGCAGTATGGGGAGGACAATACCTGGAGCTTCGTGAGCAACAGCGAGGCCATCACGGAATTCTGGAGAGACGGCATTCTGCGCAACCGGCCTTTTGAGAACCTGATCACCATCGGGATGCGCGGTGAGAACGATTCCAGGCTGCTGTCCGCAGACGCTGCCATGGCCGACAATATCCAGGTGGTAAAAAACGCCATCCTGGCCCAGCATAAGCTGCTCCGTGAGCATATGGACAGGGATCTGGCAAAAGTTCCCCGCATGCTCGCAATCTATAAGGAGGTAGAGGATTTCTACTATGGGGACGGCACCTGTCAGGGACTGAAAGACTGGGAGGAACTGGACGATGTGATATTCATGCTCTGCGATGACAATTTCGGCAATGTGAGAGGTCTGCCATCCAGGGCTGACAGGCCTCATCCGGGCGGATATGGCATGTATTACCATTTTGATTATCACGGCGCGCCGATCAGCTATGAATGGCAGAACAGCACCCGTCTCACCAAGACCTGGGAACAGATGACCACGGCTTACGAGCATGGTGTCCGGGAACTGTGGATCGTGAATGTGGGAGACCTCAAGGGTGCCGAGTATCCCCTGAGCTACTTTATGGAACTGGCTTATGACTATGAAAAATGGAGCCGGCCCAATCAGGTGAGGGACTTTGCGGAAACCTGGATAGAGAAGCAGTTTGGCAGCAGGATTTCCCCGGAACAGAAAGAGCAGATGCTCCGGTTATTGGATGGCTGGACCAGGTGGAGTGCCGCCAGGAGGCCGGAAGCCATGAATCCGCAGATCTATCATCCCTGCCATTACAGAGAGGGCGACCGGGTCTGGGAGGAAGTAAACGGGCTGATGGAGCTTGCGGAGCAATTGCATGCCGGGATGCCTGCGGATTGCCTGGCCGCATATGAAAGCATCCTCTATTACCCTTGCATGGCCGGGCTGAATCTGATCTTGATGCAGATAGAGGCCGGCAAGAACGCGCACCTGGCGGCCCGCGGAAGCCTGGCTGCCAACGCTTACGGAGAGCGTGTCAAAGACAGAATCGGACAGGATGCCCGATATGTGGAGGCCTATCACAGGATGCTGGAGGGGAAGTGGAACCATATGATGGACTCCGCCCATACGGGATTCCGGAACTGGGATGACAGAGACTGGAGATTCCCTGTCATCCAACAGGTCATCCCCGTTCGCGGAGGCAAGATAGCGGTGGGGTTCAGGGACAGCGAAGAATACCATCTGGGGAGCCACTGGCAGGACAATGCGCCGATATGCAATGATGATTTTGCCGGAGCGGATACAAAAGAGGTTCTGATTGATTTAGACAGCAGAGGGGATCAGGATTTTACCTTTGCGGTGCAGTGTGACAAGCCATGGCTGCATTTTGCGCCGGAAAGCGGAAGGGTAAGTGCTCTGGAGGAAAGCAGGGTGACCATAACTGTCACCTGTGACAGGCAGGGGCTTACGGACAGGGAGCGGGCCCTGATTGAGATTCCGGTACGGTTTGCCGACGGACAGAAGACTGTGGGACGCCTGGCGATAGAGGCGGCCGGGGAAACGGCGGCGACAGGGTATCCGAAAGGCGCTTTTTTGGAGCATCAGGGGGTAATCGCCATGGAGGCGTCACATTTTGCCCGGAAACAGGATGTGGAGGGCAAGGGGTTCCGGGTGATAGAAGGTCTGGGGCGCATGGGAGATGCGGTGAAAGCTTTCCCTGTGACGGAGAGCTGGATTGGGCGCGAGGCCCTGCCCTGTCTGCGGTATGATTTCGCGGTTCGGGAAGAGGGGGATTATGTGGCGCAGTTCTGCCTGGCGCCCCGAAATCCCCGCGGGAAAGGCGGGCACATGCGCTGTCAGTTTTCCGTCAACGAGGGAAAAATACAGGTCCTGGAGACTGTGCCCCCGTCCTTTTACGCGGAGTTCCACTGCGCGGAATGGAACAGGGGAGTTTTGGATAACATACGGATTGCGGAAACGGAAATACAGGTAAAGCAGGGATTGAACCACCTCTGTTTTTACGCAGGCGACCCGGAGATAGTGCTGGAGCGGATAGTGCTGCACAGGGCTGACAGAAAGCTTCCGGAATCCTATCTGGGGCCTGTGGAGAGTCTGCGGGCTAAATGAGAAACAGCCCGCTTCATGTATAATACTGCGCCTGGGCGTTCCACAGTTCGTGATATTTCCCGGCCGCGTCCGCCACAAGCTGTTCGTGGCTTCCCTGTTGGATGATTTCCCCCTGGTGGAACACCAGTATCTTGTCCGCCAGGCGACAGGAGGAAAGCCGGTGGCTGATATAGATTGCAGTCTTGTCCCCCACGATCTCATTGAATTTAGAGTACACTTCCGCCTCGGCAATTGGATCCAGGGCGGCGGTGGGCTCGTCCAGGATGATGTAGGGGGAGTCCTTGTACAGCGCCCGCGCCAGAGCCACCTTCTGCTTTTCCCCTCCGGAGATCTCCACGCCGTCATTCTGATATCCGGTGCCCAGCGGCGTCTCCAGCCCCCGCTCCATCTGGGCAAACTTCTCTTCAATGCCTATTTTCTTCAGGCACGACCACACCTTGTCGGCATCGTAGTCCTGTTTGGCCGAGACATTTTCACCCAGAGAGAAGTCAAAGGTAAAGTAATCCTGGAAGACCACGGAGAACAGCCTGACATACTCATCGTAATTGTACTTTGAAATGTCGATGCCCTTTAACAGGATCTGCCCTTCCGTGGGGTCATAGAGACGGCACAGTAGCTTCACGAAAGTGGTCTTGCCGCTTCCGTTCATCCCCACGAATGCCAGGCGCTCGCCCACACGGAATTTGAAGGACACATTCTTCAGGGCGTAAGTGTCCGAGCCGGGGTATCGGAAGCTGACGTTGCGGAATTCAATCTCGAACTTATTGTCCTCCCGTTTCTCCACAGACAGCGTGCCGTGATACATCTCGTCCGGCAGATCCAGATAACGGTATAGCTCCAGAAGATAATCATTGTTCTGGCGAAGTTGGCTTAAGCTGCTTCCGAAATCGGATACCGCCCTTAGGAACCTCTCTACGGTACCTGTATAGAGAAAGAAGTTGCCGACTCCAAAAGTGCCGATATAGGCCTTTGCGCCGATATAAAGATACAGTGCAAGGTTCGTCACTGTCTCCATGGCTCTGCTGATGCCAGAGCGCTTTGCGGCAATATTAAAATTTTTCCGGAGACATTCCTTATCGAAATCGACCAGCGTCTGGCGGCATCTCTCGATGCAGAGCTTCGCCGCGCCCAATACAATGGCATCGGAATGGAGTTCCGCGTACCACAGGCAACGGGAAAAACGGAGACTGAACGAGGACCAGAGCTTCGTGCGCTTTGGCTCCAGCCGGTAGATGCTGATTATCTCAGCCCCAATGTTCAGTCCGATCAGCGCCAGCAGCACAAGGGCGGACAGCGGATGGTTCACGAATGCCAGAAATCCCGTAAGATTACCATGGGACACAGTCCGGAACAAAGACATGGTCAGAGAGACGGAAAAAATGATATTGACCATGGCGCTCAGCAGGCTCTGATAGCACCAGTACAGCCGGCTCAGCCCATTTCCGCCGAAGTTTGAGAAATTGCGGATCTGCTGGCGGAGCAAAGCGGTATCCGGGTCTTCCAGATGCTTGTACTGCATACGGCATCCTACCTTTAGCATGTACAGCTCATTTAAGTTGAAATTGATGCTTCTCGTCTCCTCTGCCTTTTGGGAGAGCAGATGCATGGCGACATTTAACAGCAGCTGCCCTGTGACCGTAGCCAGAGCCAGTAAGAGCAAGACCCGAAGGGAAGCTCCGGCCATGAGCCGATTGATGAGCTCTGCAGACAGAAAGAGCGTAAAATACGGCGCAAACTGCTGGGCTACAGCATTAATGGTCGCCCAGATGATGTTCTGTGGGCAGACCTCATACAACACCCGATAGCCCCGTAGGATCAGTCCTATATCCGTTATGAGGCTTCGGCGGTTCTTTTTATTCTTCATGGAAATCTCCTCCTTCCTTGTAATACTTGCTCTGAATGTCGAACAGTTCCCGGTATCTGCCTCCCAGGGCCATCAGTTCCTCATGGGTTCCGCTCTCGGCAAGGCGCGCCCCGTCCAGAAGATAGATCCGGTCGCAGAAGCGGGTGGAAGCGAGACGGTGGCTGATAAAGATGGAAGTTGCGTGCTCTGTCAGTTCGCGGTAGTTTTGATAGATGCGGTTCTCCGCGATAGCGTCCAGTGCGGCGGTGGGCTCATCGAGGATGAGGATGCTGCTGTCGTGATAGATGGCCCGGGCCAGCAAGAGCTTTTGCATCTCTCCGCCGGAAAAGTTGACCGCATCTGCGTCGAACTGCTTGTTCATGGGGGTGTCAATGCCCTTGGGAAGGGAGCGGATCTTGTCTGCGATTTCCGCTTTTTCCAGGCAGTCCCACAGCAAGGGCTCGTCAATCTGGCTCCGATCCTGGAATGCCAGGTTTTCCGCTATGGTTGTAGGCAGTATCGTATAGTTCTGAGGCACCATGGAGAACAGCGTATAGAGTTCGTCCCGATTGTACTCGCCCAGAGGATGCCCGTCGATGAGGATCTCCCCCTGGTCAGGGAGGATTAGCCCACACATCAGCTTTGCCAGGGTAGTCTTGCCCGCGCCGTTGAGCCCTACCAGGGATATGTTCTCGCCGGCGGCAATCTGAAAGGAGATATCCTGAAGCACCGGCTGTTCCCCCTTCGGGTATTGATAAGTGACATGCCGGAACTCTATGGAAAGAGGGCGGCCTTTCGGGAGGGGAATCCCGGCTGCGTGGTTCATCTTGTTATGGTTTTCGGCAAAATAGACAATGCAGTCCGAGGTGCCGAGAGCGGTTTCGTGGGCGGAGCCGATGTATTGCACGATTCCGTCAATGAAGGAGGAAAGCCTTGCAATGGCGTTAAAATACAGGACAAACTCCGCCGATGAGAGATTGCCGCGGACGGCGTTCCAGATCAGGAACAAGTAAGCGCAGCCGTCCCGCAGGAATCCCATGCCGAAGCTTACATAGGAGGACAGGCTCCGGTTCCTCTGCTGGTGTCTGAGCAGCCGGACATGTTCCTGAATGACAGAGCGAACCTTCTCGTCCAGAAAGGTCGTGAACCCGTAAAGCCGGATATCCTTTGCGGCCTTGGGCTCATTGGACAGATGCCAGGAAAGATAGCTCATCTTCCGTGAGTTTGCGTTTCGCTGATCCCGTTCCTCATGGTCTCTGTCCTGCTGATAGCGGCGCGGAAGCATGGTGACCAGCGATCCTGCCACGAGCAGCACAAGGATCCAGGGATTGAGCATTGAAATCACCGAACCAAACAGCAGGAAGCACAGCACGTTGGCGACCATATCGGAAAAGCGGATGACAAAGCGTCCCGGGCTGCCGTCCGCGCCGTTTCCCAAAATCTGTCGTACACGATCGTAGATTTTTATATATTCCGGATCATAGTGCAGAAAAAAGTCCTTTTGCATCTCGGCTTTCATGATTTCCCAATGGAAGCGGTTGGCGTTATGGTGTTCAGCCTGCCCTCTCACCTGGGAGATAAAGTCCTTCACCAGATTGAAGAAGAGGGTCGCGCAGAGCAGAACGGTGATGATCAGCGCAATCTGGTTGAAGTCTTCGTTGGTCTGAAGACTGTCCAGGATGATGGAGGGCGTGTAGAGCCCGATGGCATATAGGAGCACGGAGAGCGGAACCAAAGCTACCGATGCCCAGATCAGGCTCCTGTCCCACTGCCACATTCGCCGGACAAGCCACTTTATACAGTAGAAGATGCCGTATTTTGGCTTGCGCGCTTGTTCTTTCTTTTTTTCTTTTTTCATATAGTACCTCACTTTTCCAAAAGACTTCTATTGAGAGGGCTGGCCGGCCAATGCCCTTTCGCTCCTGTAGCATATCACGGAAAAAGGGGGAAGGGACAGATTTGGCACAAAAAGGATGGTTTTAGGCACGAAACGCAGATGTCAGACTAATGCAATGATTTTCTGAATTTTCAGATAAATAAGACAATTTCAGAAAAGCCGGGAAAATTTGGAAAAGGCCGGGAAAGCCCAGAAAAATCAGGTTCCGTCTGGCGATGGCCTTACAGCGGCAGCGTCACTTCTGTGGTATACCCGCCGTCCTCGCTTGCGCGGGTGAGGTAGCCGCCGTTCTTTTCCACCAGGGAATCCACCCGTTTCAGCCCGAATCCATGGTCGCTGCCCTTGGAGGAGAGGAACAGATTGCCGATTTTATGCTGCTTCTTTCCGGCGGAATTGGTAAAGGACATATAGAGCATGGCTCCTTTTACATGAATGTAGATATGCACGAAACGGTTCCCCGGCTCCAGCTTGGCGCATGCTTCCATGGCGTTGTCCAGGAGGTTCCCGATGATGATGCAGAGATCCACATCGGGCACGGAAAGGGAGGACGGAACCTGGGCTTGGGCTTCCACCTCAATCTCCTTGCTTTTCATCAGGGATATCTTGCTGTTCAGGATGGCGTCCGCCATGGTGTTGCCGGTCTTTATGACGGTATCGATGGTCAGGATGGACTGGTTGATTTCATCCAGATAGCTTCTCGCCTTTTTGTATTCGCCGCTGTCCAGCTGGGCGGAGAGTGCCTGGATGTGATTGTGCCAGTCATGTTTCCAACCGCGCATGGTGCGGTAGATGTTCTCTATCTCAGCGTAATGCTGCTCTACCAAAGCGTTCTGATATTCATTCATTTTCCTGTCTTTACGTCCAAACATCATATCGACCTCAGATAATTTATCATGGTTTTGTTGATTTCATCATACTGTCCCCGCCCGAGAGGAAGGGAAGATTGGTTATCGAGAAATACCTCGCTCTTGGTAATCCGGCATACATGGCGGAGATTGACCACAAAGGAGCGGCCGCATCGGTAGAAGCCCTGATCCAGCTGCTCCAGCAGACCGGATACGGTCTGCCGCACCCGGTACTGGGCCTCCCGGGTGTAGACGAGCATATAGTGCCCCTGTGACTCCGCGTAGTAAATATCGTCGAAAAAGATGCGGATGGTCTCCCGCTCGGCGATGACCAGCAGAAAAGGGCGTTCCTGTCTGCTTAACTCCGCCGCCCGGCTTAAGACCTCTTCGAGTTTCCCGGTCTTCACAGGCTTCATCAGATAGTGCAGCGCGGAGACATCGTACCCTTCCGCCATAAAGTCGGAATATCCTGTGATGAACACAATCTGCACGCAGCTGTCCTGGGCGCGGATCTGTCTTGCCAGGTCGATGCCGTTTAATTTTCCCATCTCCACATCCAGGAGCAGGATATCGAAGTCCCTGTTTTCGGCATAATGGAACAGAAAGGCCTCAGCAGAGGGAAATGTCCTGACAGAGACAGGAATCCGCGCCTGCGCCGCCCAGGTATTGACCAGGCCGGTGATATATTGTAAATCGGTTTCGTCGTCATCGCATACGGCAATCGAAAGAGCCATGGCTGGGGACACTCCTTTCCCTGGAATGATAAAAGAGGTAATGGATGTTCGCAAGTATCATTATAGACGAGAAACGGTAGGAAATCAACAAATTTATACATTGGCCAGGCGGCCGGCTGCTGCGGTATGCCCTTGGGCATTTGAAGATTTGGATTGATGCTTCCGGGCTTTTATGATAAAGTTTATATAGGCGGATGAAGCTGTCGGACGCGTATGCAAATCCGATGGAGGAGCCGGAGCTTGAGCTGATTTGCAATGTATATAACATCAATCCGGGGAAAAACCAGGAGCTGTTGTAATTAAAGGCAATTTGAGGCATGAGGCCTGGTATTGGAAAGAGGAAAAGAGCTTTGAAGATTATCCAAAACATTAGATATCTGTTCCAGCTGTTATGGAATCACAATAAAAAGTATTTTTGGGTGACAGCCCTGGCGTTTCTGCTGCCCGCCGTAACGAACCTGATTCAGGTGGTCTTCCCAAGGGAAATCCTGGAATCCCTGGAGGAAGCGGCGGACTTTACAGGGACAGTGATTCTGGCTGTCGCCATGTGCATGCTCCTTTTTGTCATGGAAATGCTGTCCTCTTATGTGGAGTACAAAAAGCATGGCTATGTGGGGGACTTTGAAATCATGCTGAACAGGAAGCTGGCAGAGGCAGCGGCGGAATGGCATTACGAGAGATTCGAGGATTTTGCCTCCAGGGAACAATACCATTTTGCTGTCATGTGCATGAAGGAAGGGACAGCGGACGCCGTGGCAGGGTGCGTCGCATCCGTGGCGGGCAGCATATTATCGCTGCTGTCCCTGCTGTATGTATCGCGCATGGTGGTGTGGTGGCTGTGGATGGTGATAGCGCTGTCTGTCCTGATCAACATAGGGTGCGAAATCTGCCGGGCAAATTATGACTACAGGAGCTATGAGGAGTACAGCGCCATTGACATGCGCATGGTCTATTCCAGGGATGTGCTTACATGGAAGGATTTTGCCAAGGAGACCAGGCTGTTCTCCATGTATGACTATGTGAGCGGCACGGCCAACCACTATATCAATCTGCTGTCAAGGCTGCAGTCGAGGCGTGGGATGAAAACCTTCCGCGCCTATTTCCTTAGCTGCGTATTTGACTTCCTGCAGCGGGTGGCGATTTTCGGGTATATTTCATACCAGGCATACAGGGGGGAGATTTCCATCGCGGATTTTTCCATGCTTACCCTGGCATTGATTACGGTTTCAGCATTATGCATCGGCATTGCCAAGGACATCGTGCGGATTGGGGAGACGGCAAAGTACATAAATGCCTATGTGGATGTAATGAAAGGACGGGAGACGGCGGGGCACAGGGAGAAAGCAGTGCTGGACACGGACGGTAAGCTGCGCCTGGCGTTCGACCATGTGGACTTCTCCTATCCCGGGGCGGATTCCATGGCTCTTGAGGATGTCTCCTTTGTTTTCGAATCGGACAAGAAATACGGACTGGTGGGAGCCAACGGCAGCGGGAAGAGCACCTTCATCCATCTGCTGATGGGCCTGTATTCACCGGTGTCGGGAAGCATTTCATGCAACGGGCAGGATCAGCGGGATGTGGAGGGGGAATCCTGGAAGAATCTGTTCTCCTCCGTGAGCCAGGATTTCAATACATATGCATATACGGTAAGGGAAAACGTGACCATGTTCCGGGAAGAGGAAGGGACAGACCCAGGCGAAGCGCTGGAGCGGGCGGGAGTCGGCTGGATGAAAGGGGACGAATACCTGACGTCAGAGTATGCCCAGGGGCGGGAGCTGTCGGGAGGGGAGGCCCAGAAGCTGGCCATTGCCCGGGCAATCTACAGGGATGCCAGGGTCTTCGTGTTCGATGAGCCAACGGCAGCCTTGTCCCCTGTCAGCGAAAAGGAGCTGTATGAAAGCGTTTTCCGGGAGATGAAGGACAAGATGCTTTTCCTGATATCTCACCGCCTTGCCAGCTGCCGGATGTGCGATGAGATACTGGTGTTTGAGAAAGGGAAGATCGCGGAGCACGGCAGCCATGAGGAGCTGATGGCGAAAGGAGGCCTGTATGCGGAAATGTTCCGGGCCCAGGCGGATCTGTATGGAAGATGACTTGCGTTGCGTGGAGGCACAGATATGGAGAAAAGGAATAGATGGAAGGATGCCGCCGGGCTGATTGCGGACTCCTTCCGGATGTCAAAAGCGAATTATGTGACGCTGACGGTTTCTGCCATCATAGAATCCGCCAAGTCAATTTTGGAGATGATGGCGCCGGCGATGCTTGTGGACAGGATAACAGGGGCTGGAGCCTTCGGGCCTGTGCTGGGCATTGTGTTCTTCTATGCGTTGGCCGTGCTGCTGGCGGATGCCTCCCGGAAAGCGGTGTCCTTGTTCAGCACCGCTTTCGGCTATAAGGCGGGGAACAGGGCTGCCCTGTCCGTGGGGCAGAAAGGGATGCGCATCGACTACGGCGGCTGGGAGGACACGGAGACATATGAGGGGATGCTGCGGGCGGCAAGGAGCACATGGGTGTTCCAAAATATTACGGATCTGCTGTGTGAGAACTGGCTGGCGTCTGTGATAGCACTGGTGCCTGTCCTGTATATTCTGTCTCATGTGGACGCATTCTTGCTGCTGCCGCTTTCTGCCCTGCTGTTGTTGGAGCTATTTCTGGAGAGGAAGACAGATGACAGAATCTACAGTCTGGAAGAGGGCAGGGCGGCAGATGAGAAGAAGCTGCATTACAATGAAAAGGTGATGACGGATTTGAAATACGGAAAAGAAATCCGGCTCTATGGCGCCATGCAGGCAGTGGCAGAAAAATATGAGGAATCCAGAAGGAAAGTCTTCTCGTTCCAGAGACGGCAGAAGAAGGCGGAGGTACAGTTCAGGGTCTGTGCTGCCGCCATAGCCTGCGTGGAAGGCATACTGGTCTACCTGGCGGCCATCCGGGAGTATGGCAGGGGGGCGGTGACCCTGTCATTTTTCCTGATGTTCGTAGGAGCGGTGCGGCTGTTCACGGAATCGGTGAAGAGCATCGTGGAAAACTTTGAGTGGGTCAGGGATCTTGCGGGATATTACAGCGATTACAGAAAGTTCATGGATGGGCCGGAGGGCTTTCTGGCCGCCGGGCAGAAAGACGAGGCCCTATCGGGTTCTTTCGACATTGAGTTCAGGAACGTGAGCTTCCGCTACCCTGGGACGGACGAGTACGTCCTGAAGAACGTGAACCTCACTTTCCCGTATGGGAAAAAGACTGCCATTGTAGGCGAAAACGGAGCGGGAAAAACGACGTTGGTAAAGCTGCTGCTGCGGCTCTATGATGTCACGGAAGGAGAAATCCTGGCAGGCGGGGTCAACATAAAGGAGATAAGGTATCAGGATTACCTGGGGCTTTATGCCGCAGTGTTCCAGGACTATAAGCTGCATTCCTTCTCTATTCGGGAGAACATCGCGTTCCAAGAGGAGGGGAAGGATGGGCAGATATGGGAGCTGCTGAAAAAGCAGGGGCTCTATGAGGCGGTGAAAGAGACGAAAAGAGGGCTGGATACTTTCCTGACCAGGGAGCTTGATCAGGACGGGAAAGACTTTTCCGGTGGCGAGAAGCAACGCCTGGCTATGGTAAGGGCGCTGTATCGGAACGCGCCGTTCCTGGTGCTGGATGAGCCTACCGCAGCCATCGACCCCATAGCCGAGCTTAAGTACTTTGAGCGCCTGAAAGAGGACACGGCGGGCAGGACGGCGGTTTTCGTCACCCACCGGATGGCAAGCACAAAGTTCGCAGATAATATCGTAGTACTGGAAAGGGGAGAGGTGGTGGAGTCGGGAGACTTTGCTGCATTGGTAGGCAGCGGCGGCTTGTTTGAGAAATTGTTCCAAATACAGGCCGACTTTTATAAGTGATACGATGGAAGATTCGGATGATGTGTACAGCCTGCTTTACATTCAAAAAGTGTTGTTCCGCTTTGGAAGAATGCGCGAATCAATGACCGGCTCATATTGCGGCGGTTCCTCCGAAATGGGATTCATGTCCGCTGAATTTTGGGATTGCTTCTGTCTCTTATATTTGTTATACTTCAAGTAGGGTGGTAAGGAATTTTCCGACAGTTCCGGACCTAAATTTTGCGTGAATCGTGAGGAGAGAAGACGATGGATGATGCAGAAGCATTAAGATGTGTGGAGGAGCTTTGGGAAGAACACTGCAGGGCCCTCCGGGAAAGTGAAGAGCGCAGGGCAGAGGTAGAGGGACGCTGCATGTCCTGGGGCGGAGTCAGCATGAAGTACGGAATGGAGGTGATCGGTGAGCCGGGGCCGGAGGGATATCCGGTGTACATTGCGCTGCATGGCGGCGGGGGAGCGCCTACCCCTGATATGAATGACCAGCAGTGGCAGGATATGGAGACTTACTACAAAAAAGGAGTCAAAAACGGCATCTACATAAATCCCAGAGGCGTGCGGGATACCTGGGACACCCATGCCAATCCGGAGTCCTACCCGCTGTATGACCGGCTGATTGAGAACCTGATTGTATTCTGCAAGGCAGATCCCAACAGAATCTATCTTCTGGGATTCTCGGCCGGGGGAGACGGCGTGTATCTGATCGGCCCCCGCATGGCAGACCGGTTCGCCGCCCTGCATATGTCGGCGGGGCATCCCAATGGGGGAAGCCTGGTCAATCTATACAATACGCCCATTCAGCTTCAGGTGGGGATGGATGACACTGCCTTTGACCGGAACCGTGTGACCGTGCAGTATCAGATGTATCTGGATTCCCTGCAGCAGGAAAACCCGGACGGCTATCTCCACAATGCCTATGTCCATGTGGATAAGCCGCACAATTTCAGGGACAACTCCGCAGAGTGCCAGCAGGTCATGATTGACAACAAGGCCTGGCTCCACACCGGGATTGTGACCAGGCGGATGGTGGATTCCAATGCGGTGCGTTTCCTGGAGGGGTTCGTGCGGCAGCCGCTGCCCCGGCGCGTCATCTGGGAGATGAATAACCGGCATGAGGCAAGGATGCGCAGGACGGACAGCTTTTACTGGCTGAAAGCTTCCAGGGATGTCCAGGGCGGAACGGTTATCGCGCATCTGAATCCGGAGGAGAACGGCATTGTGGTGGAAAAGAACGATACGGGGCGCCAGGTGACGGCTCTTCTTCGGGACGGGATGCTGGATTTGGACAGACCGATTGCAGTGATATACCCGGACGGGCACAGAACGGAGCATACTGTCGTCAGATCCAGGGAGACGGCGGAGGAGACGCTGCGGGAGCGGGGAGACAGGAATTACATCTTTACCGCCAGCGTGACATTGTAGAAGGCTCAGGGCAGAAGGGGAGCCGTGAAAAGCGGTACTGCCCCAATGTGCATAAAGGCAGAAAAGGAGCGATGCCTGCGGAGGCGGGCAAGGAGGACGGGCATGAAGAATGAAATCATAGGCTATGTAGGAAGCGGGGAATTCACCCAGGAGGACGCGAAGAAGCTGACAGGAATCAATCTGGCTTTCGGAATCCTTCACAATGACGGCACCGTGGAGCCCGGGGGAGCCAGGGAAAAGATAGGCCTGATCCCCCAGATAAGGCAGTGGAACGCCGGCCTGCGTATCATGCTTTCCATGGTACAGGCGGAGCGGGACGCTTTCACCCGCTGCTGCGCCGATGAGGGGCTGCGGGAGCGGGCGGCTGCGAATCTGGCAGAGGCTGCCGTGAAATATGACTTGGACGGAATCGACCTGGATTGGGAGTATCCCTGCGTTCCCTCTAACGGCAGCGCGGTTTCCCCTGATGACAAACACAATTTCACATTGTTCTGCGCGGCAATCCGTAAGCACCTGGATGCCATCGGCGGCAAAAAGTATTATCTCACCATCGCTGCCGGAGCCGACCTGTACTATGTGAACAGTGTAGAGGTGCCGGAGCTGATGAAGTATCTGGACTACATTAACATCATGACCTACGACTTAAAGTGCGGCTTCCACGCCCTGGCCGGCCATCACACCCAGCTATTCTCCAAGAATGCGGACGTATTCATGAACAGCTGTGCCCAGGCCCTGGAACTGTTCGTGCAGTACGGCGCAAGCCCTGACAGGCTTCTGATGGGAGCGGCGTTCTATTCCAGAAAGTGGGAGGGCCTGAAGGACAACGAGAACCACGGCCTGCTGGAAATCTGTGCCAAGTCCGGCGGATACGGCCCTGACTATGAGATACTGGTAAAGGACTACATTGACAAGAACGGTTACACCTATTACTGGGACGATGAGGCACAGGCGCCGTATCTCTTTAACGGCTCCACCTTCCTTTCCTTTGACGACCCTCGTTCCCTGAAGGCCAAGGCCGAGTATGTCAAGGAGAAGGGCTATGGCGGAATCTTCTACTGGGAGCATAAATGCGACGGCACCAGAGTCCTGCTGGATACCCTGTACAAGACTTTCCAGGACGCATCAATGCTCACGAGCGATTGAATCTGCCCTTTGTCCAGAGCGAGAATTGGAGCTGCTGGAGGAACTGCAGCACTACGTCCAGGGCGGGTACCTCTATGTCCCTTCGACAGAGGAGCAGCGCCGGTGCTGGGGAGAGAGGTCTGGTTATTCAGAGCAGTTCTCCCGCGGCGCGTCCGTAGCTTCCGCCGGGGACAGGAAGCCGGATGGGGAGGGTTCGTGTTCTGCCTCCGGCCCCAGCCGGAAGTCCCGGCTCCGTTCCAGCCGCTCTTTCCAGGTCTTTTCGGAGCCCTCCTCCGTGGGCAGATAATAGCGCCTGTCCTTCAGGCTTTCCGGCAGACAGGTCATCCGGGCGATTTTCTCATCGGTATCATGTGCATAAGTGTACCCTTTCCCGTAATGCAGCTCTTCCATCAGCTGGGTAGGAGCGTTGCGGATGTTCAGGGGAACCGGTTCCGCCAGCTGGCGGCGGGCGTCCGCTTTTGCGGTCTCATACGCCCTGTAGAGGGCATTGGAGCGAGGGGCCAGGGACAGATAGACCACAGCCTGGGTCAGGTTGAGATTGCACTCGGGCATGCCGTTGAAATGGCAGGCCTGGTAAGCGGCCACGGCTGTCAGCAGGGCCTGGTTGTCCGCCAGCCCGATGTCCTCGCTGGCAAAGCGGATGAGCCTGCGGGCGATGAACAGGGGATCCTCCCCGGCCTCCAGCATCCTGGCCAGCCAGTACACCGCCGCGTCCGGGTCGGAATTGCGCATGGACTTGTGGAGGGCGGATATCAGGTTGTAATGCTCCTCGCCGTTCTTGTCATACAATAATGTCTTCTTTCCCAGGCACTGCTCCAGAAGTTCCTTTGTGACAGTGATGGAGCCGTCCGGGGAAATCTCCCCGTTCAGCACGGCCATCTCCAGGGTGTTCAGCGCAGTGCGGGCATCTCCGTTGGCGAAGGCTGCGATGGAGGAGAGCAGGCTCTCTTCCATATGGACTGTGGTGCGGCCGAATCCCCGGGAGTCCTCCAGCGCATGGGAGAGCATGTCCCGCAGATGGGCCACGGTGAGCTCCTTCAGCACGAAGACCTTGCAGCGGGACAACAGCGCGGCATTGATTTCGAAGGAAGGGTTCTCCGTGGTGGCCCCGATGAGGATGATGCTGCCCTTCTCCACATAGGGGAGGAAGGCGTCCTGCTGGGCCTTGTTGAACCGGTGGATTTCGTCCACGAAGCAGAGGGTGCGGGTGCCGTAGACTTTGGCTTCTTCCGCCTGTTTCATGATTTCCTTGATTTCCTTGATGCCGCTGGTGACGGCGCTGAAATTCACGAAGCCGGATTGTGTGCGGTTCGCGATGATTCGCGCCAGGGTGGTCTTGCCCACGCCGGGAGGCCCCCAGAATATCATGGAGGGAATCAAATCCTTCTCCAGCATCTGCCGAAGAACCTTGCCCTGGCCCAGTAGATGCTCCTGTCCGATGTAGTCCTCCAGGCTCCTGGGCCGCATCCGGTCCGCCAGAGGGGCAGAGGGGGAAGGATTATGTTCTGCTTGGAGGTCGAAGAGGGAGAGCTGTTCCATGTTGGCTCCTTTCCAGTCCCGGTATGCCGAATTCAAAGGGCATATGTGACAAAAGAACCCAAAATACTGCCATCCTGATTCTTGACAGGGGATATCCCGAACCCATTTTTCCACCACAGCCGGTGGGATCCTTCGTTCCAGATATCACAATAGGCTCTTACCTGATAAGTGTCCTTCTCTTTCTCAAGCTCGATGATTTTCTGCACCAGTAGGGAAGCGATGCCCTTTCTGTAATTTTCCTCTTCCAGAATTTCAATCAGAAGGATGAAGGCTTCCCGACCCGGTACAGGCGCGGGAATCTCCCGGAGGGAGACTGTGGCAAATCCCAGGATATCCCCCTCTCCATCCTGTGCTACAAGGAAATAGTCATTCGTGAAATAAGGTGCGGCAATAGGGCGGATGCCCAAAATGCGTTCTTTGTCAATATCGTTTCCTATCCTGATTTCCATAGAGACTCCTTTCTTTGGTTTGTGGCTCTCTGGTTGTTTTTGTCTTGCCATTCATCTATATCTGTCAATGGTCTCATCGCTCCACACATGGACCTCAATATATCTTTCCGGCCCATATTTCCCGTTATCATTCCAGTCCTGAGGAAATCCGTACTTGCCAATAATCTCTAAAATTTCGTGATATGTATAAAGTTTATGGCGATATTCTTTTCCGTCTTTTATAGTAGGGCTAAAGGTAGGCATAGAATCCCCATAGGTAAAAGACAAGGTGTTTATATCAAATTCTTCAATGGGTATTTTGATATAATCACAATTTTCAAACCAGGAGTGAAGCCATGGGCTATGTTCGACTACCATATAATGCGGAGCTGCCCTTGAGATGTTTCCTCCTTTTTTAGCGAACTCGGACTGGAGGATTCTTTCGCAATTCCGGCGGTATTCGATATATCGATTATGCCTTTGTGCGCTTTGTGAATTTGGTTTTGTGTCTTTGATTGTCTCCAAAATCTTTTTTGCCTCTTCCACAGGCAGGTCTGATAAATTTCGGAATGGCCCTATTGTCTTATCATAATAGTGGTACAAATCCATAATTTGTCGTTCCTCTCAACTCATCCCGTCAATCCCCTGGATATTGCGGGAAGGACATCCGGTAAAGGAATCCACTCGCTTAAGCCAAGGCGCTGTCTTTGCTTCGCCTGTTCAAAGGTCAGCCGGGGCAAATCCTCCTTCAGATAGTCCATCAGCTCATCGATGCCCTCCCTGGTGACATTGTTTATCAGGAAAACGCGCTCGCAGCCCGCGTCCGTCAGCCACTGCCGGACCATGGGGATGTTCGCATAGGGGGAATCAATCTTGGTGATGATGCCGATAAGAGGACGAAGGACAAAGGAACGAAGGCTGGGGCTGAACAGATTGTAGGGTTCGTCAGCCGCCTGGACCACCGCCACCGCATCCGCTTCAAAAGAGAAGCATGCAAGCCCCACGCTGAAGCATTTGGATTCCGCGTATTCCCCCGGGGAGTCGATGGTGTCTTCATCGGAACTGGTGTACTGGGTCTTCCTATAATGGAGCTCTTCGCCCCGCAGCGCCTGGGTGAGGGAAGTCTTTCCGGCTTCGCTTCTGCCCATCAAAAATAGTTTTTTCATAATCTGTCCTGTTCTGCTGCCTGGATTTCCTTTGGTGCATACGTTCATGGGCCTGATACCTCGCAGCTCTGCTGTAGGGAAATTTTTTAGACTTCGGCTGGGAAGGTTCCATGAGACTGCCGCATTCAGAAATCTCAGGTGAAATAATGATTGGAAGAATTGCAGGGCTGCCGTAGTTCTGCTTCAGTTTTTATGGATTTCACAGGTGTGGAAGCGCAATGTCTCCCGGAAGAACCTGACCACCTCTTCCACTGCGGTCTCCACTTCCGACAGGCCGCCGGTGATGATCAGGGAACCGCAGAAGCGGTCCATGAAGCCGATCTGCACATCCGCGCTCTTCATTGCCACATCCGCCGCCGCTACCACCGCCTCCCAGGGGGTAAAGCGAATCAGGCCGATGGATTCGCCCGAATGGTCTTCGCCCTCATGGACACCGATATGCAGCCCCAGGTTCTGATAGACGGGGGGCTGCGGGGCGCTGATCACATGGGCCAGGCAGACTTCTTTTCCGGGAATCCGCAGCCGGGTAATGCGCAGCTTCTTCCCTTTCAGCTGTTCGTAATCTTCATGGAACAGCTTTTCCAACAGTTCTTCCTTGGTGATTCTGACCATGGCTGCACTTCCTATCTCTTTGTGATCTTGCAGACGACATATCCCAGTTCGTCCCGGAAATAATTCACGATTTCCGTCATGGCAGACATGACATCTGAAATCTCGCCGGTGATGATCAGCGTTCCCGTGAACCGATCCGCGAAGCCCAGATAGACGTCGCCGCTCTTGACCGCGATATCGGACGCGATGACAGCCGATTCCGGCGGTGTCATGTTCATGATGCCGATGGCGGAGGACTGGTAGTCCACCTGGGGGTTCAAGCCCAGCTTCTGGTATATGACCGGAGCCGGACCGCCCATCACATGCGCGAACGTGATTTCTTTGCCGGCTACGGTCTCCTGCACGATTCTGATTCGTTCTTCCTGTTCCTTTGCCATGGCGTCCTCCATTCCGTTCCGGTGCGCTATTCCTACATTGCAAATCCTGATATACTGACCTTAATGTAAAGAAAACGGACTCTTTTTTCAATCATACTATCAGGCAAAGCTTCTGTCAAGATGAAATCCAGTATGGCGGCTCATGATTGCCCGCGGTGATTGCCCGCTCCAGGTATGGATTCGTCTGAAAGGATGCGTTGAACAGGCCCCTTGTCCGCATGCTCTATGGAGAAGAACTTCTCCGCCATGCTCATGGTCAGGGTCTTGCCGAAGCGCCGGGGGCGGGTCAGCAGGGTCACATCGTCCTCGTTTCCGATAAAAATGGAATTGCATTTCCCATGGTTTTCAGGTAGAATGGAATTGTTTACGAATCACGGACGTCGGGGATTGGCAGGCAACGGAAAGGTCAACCAGGGAAAGGGTACGGCTGCTTCATGACTCATGAGATACAGGATGAAAGATATTTTGTGGCTGACGAAGCCATATATGACGCGTTCTTTTTGCTTCTGAAGGAAAAGGACATGGACAAGATAACGGTTTCCGATATCATAAAAAGGGCTGGAGTGGTGCGCAGCACCTTTTACAACCACTACGAAAACGTCCCGGCTCTTGTGTCGGCCATTGAGGATAAGACGATCCAGGACATTTTCTCCCTCATGGAGACGTTCCACCCGAAGAATGACCATGACATGTGCAAAACTTTTTTCCTGACGATATGCGGCTACACCAGGACGAACCCGTTTCTGGCCAATCTGCTCAGAAGCCCCAGAGGGGACGGGTTCTTTGAGAAATCCATCACCATGCTCCACCGCTATGTGGCGAAGGTCATGCAGGATACGGAGCCTTCCGAGCACAGCAAAGAAGAGGTATCCTACATGATCGCCTGTTCGATCGGCAGTACGATCGGCGTCCTTCACAAATGGAGCAGGGAGGATTTCCAGGCTCCGGCAGAGGTGGTGGCCGATATCCTGACCCAGGCCTTTATGGCGGGCATGCTCCCCTTTATGTCGTAGGGAGCTCCTCGTCGATCAGAACGTCCTGCCGCTTTATCTTCCTGGTGGAATTTTTGAGGAAAGGGTGCTTCCGGACGACCAGCCCTGTGATCTGGCGGTAGCTGGGCTGGCCTTTGTTGTATTTGTCCAGAAACGCCTGGAGCTCCTTCTGGATTTTCTCCTCATTCATCCGCTTTGCCGCCACCACGTCCTGATCCGGGTAGATCCTGGCGGTGAGCCCGTTGTTCTCGCCGGTTACCACCACCTCGCCCACCAGCTTGTCCAGGGCCAGTTTGTTCTCGATCTCTTCCGGGGAGATGTTCTCGCCGTTGGAAAGGATGATCAGGTTCTTGACCCGTCCGTTGATGAACAGGAACCCGTCCTCGTCCAGATACCCCTTATCCCCTGTGTGGAGCCATCCGCCTTCCAGGGTCTTTGCAGTCTCCTCGGGCATTTTGTAATAGCCCTTCATGACGCTGCTGCCCTTCACCAGGATCTCGCCGTCCGCAAACGATATCTCCACATTGGAAAGAGGCCTGCCGATAGAGCCTGCTTTGTGGTCGTCCGGCAGATTGCAGCTGATTACCGGGGAGCATTCCGACATGCCGTATCCCTCCAGGACGTCGATTCCGTAGTCGGCAAATTTATCGATGTAATAGGGATCCAGATGGGCGCCGCCGGTGAAGATGATCTTCAGGTTCCCGCCGAAGGCCTTTGCCGCTACCAGTTTTTTGGGAATCAGAGGATTGGCGGCGGAAAGCCTTTTATAAATCGTTTCCAGCATCAGCGGCACCATGAGCATCACGTCCGGCTTGAACAGCCCCATGTTCTTTACCATATGCAGAAGGGAATCGTTGATGCATACGGTGGCCCCCAGGGAAAATCCCTTGAGCCAGTCCATGACGAGGCAGAAGGCGTGATGGATCGGAAGCACGCTGAGCATCACGGTTCCGGGCTCCCTGGCATAATCCACGGCCGCCACGTTGGATGCCAGGTTGTCCTGGGTCAGCATGACGCCCTTGCTCTTCCCCGTGGTCCCGGATGTGAAGATGATGGTGGCCGTGTCCCCGGGAGCGGGGCTGTCCGAGTCGGCCTCTGTGCCTTTGGAAAGCGCCATCAGAGACGGCAAAGATGCGGTCCTGGCATCCGGCACATCCGTTTCCTGCTCCTGCAGGATCCATATTTTTTTCAGCTTCGGACATCCGGCCGCAATCGCATCCAAAAGGGCGGTGTGCTTGGGGCTTAGGAAAAGCCCTTCGGAATCCGAGCGGTCGATCAGGTCCACCAGATCCTCCCCGGGAAGATTTGCGTCCAGCGGCACGGCCACGTTCCTGCCTGTAATGATGCCCAGGTAGCTTTCGATCCACTCCACAGAGCTGGCTCCGATCAGAGCGATATGCTTTTCACGGAATCCTTCCGCCAGCAGGCCCTTCCGCACCATGGCTATGTTCTCCGCCAGATGGCGGTAGCTTCTCTCCCGGATCTCCTTTTTTGCCAGCCACTTTACCGCCATGATGTCGGCATGTTTTCTGGCGCTTTCTTCTAAAATATCCCTGATGAGCATTTTTGTATCCCTCCCTTCCGGTCCTGAACCGGCCTTACGCCTCTTCCTGTAATCTTTCCATTAGCTCAAGGGCTTCCGCAACGGTAAGGATCTGTACCAGGTTTTCTTCTTCCAGTTCGATGTCGAAGGTATCCTCCAGCTCTCCCAGGAAGGACATGAAGTCGAGAGAGCTGAATCCCAGATCCTCCCGGAACCTCATATCGTTTGTTATCTTCTCCGGATCCATGTTGCAATACTGCGCTACGATTTCTTTGAACTGCATTTCCTGTGTCATCTTTTTCCTCCTGAATAAAATGCTGATTATATTATATCTGTTCCATGATCTCCCCGATGGTCATGTCCGGTTCCGCGATGCCCTTGAAGAGGATGCGCATCATATAGTAGTAGAGGAGCTCCATGTCATGCTCCTGCAGATGGGCCGTCTGGTAGTGGAAGGAGAAATTCATCTCTCCGCTTCCGGTATGGGATACCGTCAGGTACATTTTCTTGGTGGCCGCGCCGTTTGCGAACCATTTTGAATGCTGGGGTATGTTGACCAGGTGGGGATTGTCCATCTTCACCGGCATGGGCTGATAGGTGAGGTAGCAGCTCTCATAGGTGGTGTTCTCCGGCGTATGATAGCGCTTCCGCAGCTCCTCCCAGATCAGGGCGGGGTCGTAATTGCTGTGCATGTAGATTCGGTTCTGCACGTTCTGGATCTCGTAGGCGGCCGCCAGGAAGTCCATATCGGCGGGAATCACGGTCCTGCAGGGGAACATGATCGTCCGGCTTCCCCCGGAGGTCCACTCGTCGTGGGTGGAGCGCCTGGAGATGAAGTTCTCGATCGTGATGTCCTCCTGGCCGTCATTTACCTTGGAAAGGTAGGTGCGGATGCCCAGGAGCAGCAGGTTCGTCATGGAAAGCTGATGGTTCATGCAGAAAGCGATCAGATTCCTTGTGGGCTCCGGCTCCAGATAATAATCCTTCACCTGCACGAAAAGATTCTTCAGCTCGATGTCCGCCGCCCTTAAGGCCTTGTTTCCGTGCAGCTTCCTTGCCTCCTCCAGGACGGCAGGCCCCTGGATATCGGAATAGAGGGGCTCGCCCAGGGCATCCAGCTGGTCGTCCCAGAACTTCTTGTCCTTGGCAAAGCGCTTCTCGTTATTGGCCCTTTTCAGATCCTTGTCCAGCACATCCTCGAAGACGGCCAGGTCTTCCGGATAGGCGGAGCCGAATTTGTAGTGGGTATAAAGCTGCATCAGGTCATTGATCATCACCACCAGCCCGCAGGAATCGATCAGCCTGTGATCCATATGGATGAAGAATCCGTTGTAGCCCTCAGGGAGCTTTACCATGGTCACATCGCACATCGGGATGTTGTCCCCCTCAAAGGTTTCGTAAGCCCACTGCTGCATCAGCTGGTCCGCCTGGGCGAGGCTCATGCCGGACAGATCCTTAAACGGGATATCCCTTGTCTCTTTTTTTACGATATACTGTTCGACGTCTCCATTTTCATTCGGCTTCGTAAAGCGGATCCTCATACAGCCGTAACGCTCGAATTCCAGCTGGAGACATTTTTTCAGAAGCCCGAAATCCAGAGGCGCCTGCAAGGACGCCACAACGCTGACGCCTGATACCTGTTGGGTCCGGTACTTTTTGATCCAGTCGTGATGCATTTTCTGCGCCGCGGTTAACGGATAATATTCTCTCATTGAATTACCTCCCTGTTCTCTTCCCTGCAAAGGTAACACATTCTGTCTGCGATTTCTACCCTAGTATGGACTTAACGGACACTTTTTATGAAAGTAACCGACATCTGGGGGCGTTCTTCAGGAATATGCCGACAACGTTTGAAACGCCGGCTTATTGGGCCGGCGTTAAATCGCGGATATCAGATTGCGGGAGGGAAATCAGATTTTCTTAAGTTACTTTGCGGGCATAAAATTTGCCATATACCCTGACTTATGGGCGAGAAGTGCCGTAGATATAGCGGCTGGCTTCATTGCTGGAGGGCTTGTCGTATGTGTTAAAAAAATGCAGAAGCTTTTTCCGGTAAAGCTCCGGCTGTTCGTAGGCGCTGCAAAGATGCCTTGCCTCCGGTATGATTGCCAGTTCCTTTGGCGCCCGGCACAGAGCATGGTTATGAACGGAATTCTTCATATAGACATAGGTGTCCTTCTCCCCGTGAAAGAACAGCACAG